>Ga0182024_10005475_pt1 | contig 28488 bp, 25 predicted proteins | sample P32metaG_FD_120480 | JGI IMG/M metagenome (GOLD analysis project Ga0182024, IMG submission 120480) | Permafrost microbial communities from Stordalen Mire, Sweden - P3-2 metaG (Illumina Assembly) | ecosystem: Environmental > Terrestrial > Soil > Wetlands > Permafrost | place: Sweden: Stordalen...
GCATCGGGGCTCCCGGGCGTGTCGGTCTTCGCAACCCAACACTCTCCGGTCTTGGCCCCGATGTCGTTTGCATTCTACAAAGCTATTTAATATCGCGCACTTATAAGATCCGACCTATGAGTCTTCGCATGGAGGCCTTGTTTTCCCTCCCCGGACAGATGCGGCCGGTCCGATTACGGCTCACGCGCGCGCAGAAGGAGCGCGTGTACCGCGACCCGCCCTTGGCGGGTCACCGGAACGAGGGGCAAACGTGTCTTTTTCACTCCCATGTCGAATAAGGGGCGGTGTTGCGCGAGAACGACTTACCAAATCGGCTTACGCGGGTTCCGAGTTGTTCTCCTCGCTAGACGACGAAACGGAGCGCCGACGTCGCACGCCACCGAGCAGCGCGAAGGCTCCCAACGCAAGCACTCCGGCTGGGGATCGCGGGTCCCTCGGAGCCACCGTGCGACAACCGCATCCAGAGCTGTTGCCATCATTCACGGGTCCCCCGTCTGCACCCGCCAAGCTCGCGTCGCTCGTCGAGCTCCGGGAGCTGTCGACGGTCGAGCTGTCGTACGCGACGCTCGCTGAGCCGTCGAGCCCGCCGTCCACGGCGCTCGAATCAGCGCGAGTTTGCGCATTCGCGTCCATCGCGGCGCCATTCCCCGCGTCCGCCAGGCCACCCCCCTCCACGCCACCGTCGCCGGTCGATTCGCTACCGGACGCATCGGGGCCGGCATCGACCACGTACATGATCCCGCCGTCGCCTCCGTTGTCCGTATCGAAGCTCACGCCGTCGAACGGCACGACAATCACTTTGGTGCCGTGTCCGCTGCCCCCTACGATCTCCGCCTTCGGAACGTCGTCGACCGCGAACGTGAAATGAGTGACGTGGCCGTTCGGCCCCATGACGACGCCGGGACGCTCCATATTGTACCAATGATTGACCGTTCCATCCGTATAGCGAACGAAATTGGTGGTCGGATCGTAGGCGATCCCCATGTTCTTCCAGCCAGTGATCCCGTCCGGAGACATGAGGTGATAAGCTTTTCGGATACCCCAGTAGTTGTACACGACATGGTAAAAGCCGCCGCTATACCAGAGGACCGGGTCTTCGTTGTACCCGTTGCCGCCGGAGCCGGCGATGTTCGCGGAGACGCTGCCGGAGGGCGTCTGGGCATACGTCGTTTTGGTGTCGACGGCTTCGTAAGGCCCGAGGATTCCGTTCTTGCTCATTTGTAGGAGGCCGTCTCGGCCGGTCGCCTCGAAGTCCCCGTCCGGACGTTGCATCAGAGTCGTGTTGTTGGTGGATTGGTCCCCACCGATGTTCATCGGGCCTTGGTAGGTCCAAGGCCCGTAGAGCGAGGCCGACGTGAAGATATCTGCGGGCCTTGATGCGCTGACGAGGAGGGCGTACGTGCCGTCGAGAAGGGCGATCCCCGTGACGTTGGCGCCTTTCCCATTCTCGCTCGTGTATGCCACGTCGGAGTCGATGTAAGGTCCCAGGACGTTGTCGCTGACGGCATGTACCGCAACCCCCTGCTGCCACCCGTTGTCGAGGCCTAAACTTTCGGCCCAGCGGCTGACGAAGATATGATACTTGCCGTCGGACGACTGCATGATCTTCCCATCCCAATACTCGTACGTTTTGTCGGTTGCGTCCTCGGTTCCGTTGCATGTGTCGCGCGGGCCGACCGTCGGAACGCCCCACGCCGTCGTCGACAGGGGACATACGATCGGTGTTGGCTGGAAATAGTTCATGAAGGGCGTCACCGCTTGGGCCGACGCAGGCAAGGGGGCGAGCGCGACTACCGCAATCACCGGCCACGCGAGGAGTGCACGCCTTCCAAAAGCTCGATTCATCGTTCGTCTCCGACGGCGAGCTGATCCCGCCTCCGGACTTACGTGCATCGACTCGTGGCGAATCGCGACGAAATCGACGCGAGCCCCGGCACGGGACGGGTCGCTCCTCGACGGCGCAATTTCGATTCAGCTTTCGGGCTCGAGTCGCCCCTTAACTCATCAGGTGGTAAGGAAGGCGCCGCGGGTTGGATAGGACTCTCTTGGACGATCTCCGGCGAGCTGCGCGCCCCCTCGCGATCGCGCTCGGGGTCTCCGGCTGCGGATGGGTCGATCTGGACGCCGTAGCACCGGGCGCGACGGACACGGAAGCCCCGGACGCGCGCCTTGCGTCGCAAGACGCGGCCGGCGCGCCGGTCAAGGCGAGCGATGCGGCGGACCATCCGAACGACGCGACCCAAGCCGTCGACGCGCCGAACGGCGACGCCCTACTGGACGCCGAACCGCCCGCGCCCTCCTCCGCCGCGTGCAATCCGGACGACGTGACCCTGTACGCGTGGACGTTTGACTCGACTCTCGAGATCTGGACTATGTCTCTCGACACGGGCGTGACGGCGAGTTTCGTATGGACCGGAAGCGCCGGCTACCCGGCGCTCGGGGCCGCGTCGGTCCAGATAAGTCCGCTCGCGGACGACGCGGGCACGCCTAACGGGGGCTGGATTGAATATCCACACTCCTTCGGCGATCTCACTGGCCGCACGGTCTCGGCCTGGGTCTGGCTCGAGAGCGGCACGAGCCCGTACCTCCAAGTCTTCGCCAAGACCGGCGCGCAATACGTTTGGGGAGACAACGGCACGGTTCAACTGCGTCCGAAGGTGTGGACGTGCGTATCCCTGCCGGTCTCGACTCCGTACTACAACCAGCCCGGATATGACCCAAGCGACGTGGTCACCATTGGATACTTATTCTTGGGCTCGACGCCGTTTACAGTCTATCTGGATACCGTGAATATTTATTGAGGGATCGTGGCGAACCGGATCGCATTTGACGGCGTTCGACGCGCACGCGGAGCCCTCGATGTTGGTGGTGTCGCTGAAGTTCGCGTAGCCCGAAGCGTCCGCGTTCGTCCCGTTTGCGGAGCCGTCGGGCCCAGCATTGAACCCGTCCGAGCTCGCGCTGCAGGCCGCGACCATCGTGCCGAGGGGGACGAGAGCCGCGAGAGCACCTCGAAAACGGCTGATAAAGGATCGGCATCTCGAAACCATGCCGCCGTGACGGGGATATTCGGCTGTCGACGTAACGACCGCGAACGTCGTCGCCTCGCTCGGCAGGGCGCCAATCTACCGTATGCTCGCGACCCCATGCCTCCCCTCGACGTGCACACGACGCGCAAAGTCACGCCAGGACGGTTCTACCCACTCGGCGCCAGTCTGGAGCCCGACGGGACGAACTTCGCCCTCTATAGCCGCAACGCGACCGACGTTTTCCTCCTTCTCTTCGAGAGCGATCGAGACGAACCCACCGACGTCATCCGGCTCGAGAACCGCACTCGCTTCGTCTTTCACGTCTTCGTGCACGGCTGCCGCGCAGGTCAACTCTACGGCTACCGCGTGCGCGGACCGTTCGACCCCGCGGTAGGCCTCCGGTTCAACGAGAACAAGCTGCTCGTCGATCCGTATGCGAAGGCGCTCTCCGGCAAGCCCCGAAACGAGGAGAACCTCCTCCTCGGCTACGACTCTTCGAGCCCAGCGAAGGATTTCTCGTTCGACGGACGCGAGGACTCGCGCGTCGTGCCCAAAGCCATCGTCGTGGACGACGCCTTCGAGTGGGCCGGCGATACGGCGCCCCACATCCCGTTCGAGAGGCTCGTCATCTATGAGGTCCACCTCAAGGGCTTCACGGCCGACGCGTCTTCCGGCGTGTCGATGCCCGGGACGTACCTCGGGTTCATCGAGAAGATTCCGCATCTCGTCGAGCTTGGAGTGAACGCGGTCGAGTTCCTGCCTCTTCACGATCGCCTCGTCGCAGACTTTCTGACCGACAAGGCGCTCACCAATTACTGGGGCTACGACACGCTCGCTTTTTTTGCGCCGGAGAGCGCGTACAGGGCTGGACACCGCCCCGGCGGCGAGGTCGCCGAGTGGAAGACGCTCGTTCGCGCGCTGCACCGGGCTGGGATCGAGGTCATCCTCGACGTCGTCTACAACCATACGGCCGAAGGAAGTGAGCTCGGGCCCACGCTGAGTCTGCGCGGCGTCGACAACACGACGTACTACGCGCTTACCGGGCCGCCTACCGAACCGGGCCGCTACTACGTCAACTGGACGGGCTGCGGCAACAGTCTGAACCTCGCCGACCCGCAAGTGATTCGCTTCGTCATGGACTCGCTGCGCTACTGGGTCGAGGGGATGCACGTCGACGGCTTCCGCTTCGACCTGGCGAGCGTCCTTGGCCGCGAAGGCGGACGCTTCCAGGGCGCGGCGGCGTTCTTCGACGTCGTCAGCCAGGACCCCGTGCTCTCGCGCGTAAAGCTCATCGCCGAACCGTGGGACCTCGGCGCTTACGAGATCGGCAACTTCCCCGTCGACTGGTCGGAATGGAACGGCCGGTTTCGCGACACAGTCCGTAAGTTCGAAAAGGGCGACGCGGGGCAACTCTCCGATCTCGCCTATCGTGTCTCGGGGTCGAGCGACCTCTACGGTCGCGGCGGACGGTCGGCCTACAACTCGGTCAACTTCGTCACCTGTCACGATGGCTTCACGCTTTGGGACCTCGTCAGCCACAACCGGAAGCACAACGACGCCAACGGTGAAGGCAATCGCGATGGAGCCGACGACAACGCCTCGTGGAACTCGGGGGCCGAGGGAGCGACGGATGACCCGGCGGTGCTGCGCCTCCGCAAGCAGCGAGCGAAGAACTTCGTCTGCGAGCTCCTCTTTTCCGCGGGGACGCCCATGCTTCTTGCCGGCGACGAGCTCGGCAGGACGCAACGAGGCAACAACAACGCTTACTGCCAGGACAACGAGATCAGTTGGATCGACTGGACACTCCTCACCAAGAACCGTTCGTTCTTCGAATTCGTGCGGCGCGCGATCGCGTTCACACGCCGCTTTCCGGTTCTCCAGCGGCGCAATTTTTTCAGTGGGCTCGACCTGAACAAGGACGACCGCCCCGACATCAAGTGGTACGGCCAGGAGGGGGACGACCCGCGCTGGTCGGATCCCGAGTGCCGCACGCTCGCCTACCAGCTCGACGGCGCGGAGGCGGACGCCGGCCGCGGAGATTACCTCGTATTCGTGATCCTCAACGCCAGCTGGAATCCGTGCACGATACGGTTGCCGGCACCAGGGGGCAGCCGGCGATGGCACCGCGTCGTCGACACGAGCCTGGGCGACGGAGAGGATTTCTTGGCGCCGGGCGAGGAGTCGGTGCTCGACCCGAGCGATCACTACGTCGCGAGCGAGCGCAGCACGGTCGTCCTCTTGGCGCGGTCGAACGCGGGTGAACGATGAACCCGCGTTCGGACGGTGTGAAAGGCGCAGCTCAGACCACGCAACTGGACAAGGGACCGCGCCGCGCGGCGCTCGGTTTCATCTTCGCCGCAGCGTTGATGGACATCCTGGCGCTCGGGCTCATCATCCCGGTCCTGCCCAACCTCGTGAAACACTTCGCCCGCGGCGACACCGCCGAAGCGGCGCGCTACGTCGGCTGGTTCGGCCTGATCTTCGGGGCCATGCAGTTCATTTTCTCGCCGATCTTGGGGGCGCTCTCGGACCGTTTCGGGCGTCGACCGGTCCTCTTGATTTCGATCTTCGGTCTGGGCTTCGACTACATCCTGATGGCGCTGGCGCCTTCGATCGGTTGGCTCTTCCTCGGCCGCACATTGTCGGGCATCACGGCAGCCAGCTTCTCGACCGCGAGCGCATACGTTGCCGACATCTCGCCACCCGATCAACGGGCCAAGAACTTCGGGTTCATGGGAGCGGCTTTCGGTGTCGGCTTCGTGATCGGCCCGGCGGCGGGTGGATTCCTCGGCGGCATCGATCTGAGACTGCCTTTCTGGGTGGCGGGGGGTCTAGCGCTCGTCAACGGCCTTTATGGTCTATTCGTGCTGCCGGAGTCGCTGCCCAGGGCGCAGCGCGCGACGTTCAGCCTGGCCAAGGCCAATCCGTTAGGCTCGCTCCGACTCTTACGCTCCCACCCCGAACTTCTCGGCCTCGCGTCGGTCGTGTTCCTCTATTTCCTGGCCCATCAGGTGCTCCAGAGCACGTTCGTCCTCTACACGGGGTACCGCTACGCATGGGGCCCTTCGATGGTCGGCTACAACCTCATGGGGGTCGGCGTCGGGAATATTCTCGTCCAAGCCTTCGTGGTCGGGCCGTTCGTGAAGCGGTTCGGCGAGCGGAACGCGCTCTACGTCGGGCTCACCGCGGGCGCGCTCGGGTTTTTGATCTACGGAGCGGCGCAGACGGGCATGCAGTTCTGGCTCGGGCTGCCCGTCTTCGCGCTCATGGGGCTGGTCCAGCCGGGGTATCAAGGCCTGATGAGCCGGCGCGTGGCGCCGAACGAGCAAGGGCGACTTCAGGGCGCCAATTCTGGACTGATGGCCATTGGAGGTATTGTCGGGCCGATCCTCTTCACGAGAGTGTTCGCGTGGTCGATCAGCGGGCCGCAGGTCGGTTTGGGCCTGGGCACCGTCGTCTATCTGGCCTCCACCATTCTCGTGACGGCGCTGATCTTCGCAGTGACCGGCGGCCGGATCGCGCGCGCCCGCGAGTCGAGCGGGCCTGCGACTCTCGAGTAGCTCGAGGACGCGCCCCCGTCGCTCAGATGCGTCGGGCCGCTCATGACGCATCGGCTCCGGCGAACGGCGTTTGAACCTCAACCGAACGTGCGTGTGACCCTGGTGGTGTGCAACTTCAACAACGGTCGCCGCGTGGATGAGCCAGGGGAGGACTCCTACTTCTTCGTGTGGCACTCGAAGCAGCTGAAGCCGGCCTTTGTCTTCGGGTCGTAGGGCTGCTCACCGACCAGCGACGCCATCGTCGGCTCGACCTGCTTCATCATGAAGTCGAACATCTTCGGGTTGGCCTTGGCGAGCTTCCCGAAGCCGGCTGGGCTGGGATCGAGCTTGGGAAGGTCCGCGTTGGGCATCGAGAAACTCCCCTCGATCGCTCCCTTTCCGTGGCACGTCTTGCAGCTCATGTCGCCGTACTTGGACCCATCGAAAGCCGTAAAGACGTCGTGCATCTTGGGCATGACGCCTGTCTTCATCCAAGCGAGCTTCTGGTCATGCGTCCACTTGTCCCAATCGCCCGGGCCGGGTTGGGTTGCGGGAGCGGTCGAACCCCCGGCTGCACTCGCGGCAGGCGCTGTGCTCGCGGGGGGCGGTGCAGCGTCGGAGGGCGGTGCTGGAGGTGCTGGCGGAGTCGCAGGAGGCGGGGTCTCTTCACCGCCGCCGCCGCAGGCGGCGGTGAGGGCGAAGACGGCGAGGGCACAGAGGATGGGTCGGAAGGACATCATTCAGCGGTGTTGGCACGAAACGTCGTCGCGTTGCAAATGTGCACGTCGAGCTACGGCTCTCCGATGCATAGACCACACAACCCGGCGACACGGTATCGTCGCTGTAGCCAAATCGGTACGCCAGGCTCGGTGGGACGGGAATTTTGCTCGTAATGACTCGTAATGAATAGTCGATTGCGGGAACGCGCTCGCAACGTTGTCGGGTGGCGTGACGCCGATGCGCGGTCACGGAGCGCGCGGCGCTTCCGTTCGATTTTCCACTTAGGCAAGGGCTGTTGCCGCCCACGCAAACGGCGAGTGATTGACTTCACCTGGGCAAGCGTGAACGTTCGAGGGGACCTTTGCCGTTCCGGGTCTGAGCAGAAGAATTCGGCCAAGTTTGCAAAATGCGACCGAGGTCTCGCTCAACGGGAGTGCGGATAGCGGCAGCGACATTGCGCCTGGCGGTAAAGAGACTTCCTAAATGTGAGCGAAGATGCCAGTCCAAGGCGAGAACTCACGCCGCCAGACCTAAGTTCCCATGCAAAAAACAAATCACGGGATCCCTCATGCGCCTACCAGACGAAACCAGCGCTGCTCTTCGGCAACCTAGCGCGTGCGAGCGATTGAAGAAGGTCGGATTGCCGCTGCGTCGGGCAGCCCATGGAATCGCGTTCCGCATCGCGCTCTTCGCGGTCGCCTTCATGGAAGCAGGCTGCTATCCGAAGGCCGCTCCTGCCCCCGGGGCCTTGTCGGCCAACCGCGTAACGTGGGCATCGACGCGCTGGCCCGGCGTGACGGCCAGCGCGCTCTCCGCCGGACGTGACCTTTTCCTGGCCAAGTGCGACGGTTGCCATGCATACCCGGATCTCACCGCCATCTCCGAGGAGCGCTGGCCCGGCATCCTCGAAAAAATGGGAAAGAAGAGCGAGCTGAGCGCCGAGGAGAGAGACGCAGTCCTGCATTACGTCCTGGCGTCGCGTTCGCAGCCCGCGGGCCAGTGACTCGCCAACGAGACTCTCGTCATGAACTGCCACCTTCCGGAGTCGGTGTTCACGGGGTAGTCGAGCGCGCCGGCTCGCCCCACGAGAGTCTCGTCATGAACCGGTACCACCTTCGCTTCGTCTTGCGCTCGTACATCGAGCACAAGAACCCCTCCAACGTGCGGCTCCACGTTTGGACCTACGGCATCGGCTGGCTCGCACTCACCACCGCGCTGTCGCAGATCCCCCTTCCCTTCCGCGTGCCCGTGCTCGGCGCCAATTTGGGCGCCGCATTCGTCGTGCTTTCGCTCCTCTACTGGCTGCCGGTAGACATTCTCGTGACAGCTGGCGTAGCGGCGCTGACAACAGCGTGGGCACGGCTGCCGTTCTCTCCGTGGGGTCCGGGACACGGCTGGCTCGCAGGCGCGGCATTGCCGCTTCTGGTGTTCGCCGCGACGGGCATTACTGCGCGTTTTGCGCATGTTTACTACCACGAGCACGCGGCCTTCCTGAAGGGCGACCCCCCCCTTCGTGCAGCCCTCGACACCACCCACGCTACGATATGGGGTCCGTTTCACTTCTGGCTCGAGGGCCTCCTTCACGCGGGCTGGCGGCCGAAGCTCAAGGCGCAACTCGACGAACAGGAGCGTCAAGCCCTGCGCACGCGGCGGCACGTGCCCTGGGTTAACTGGGCCCGACTCGCGTCCTGCCGCGCGCAGTTCGTTTGCGTCCCGCAAACGGTCGCAGACCTGATCGACGCGGTACGCGAAGCGCGTGCAAGGGGGCAGCGGGTTCGCCTCGTGGCCTCGGGGTTCTCTTGGTCGTCGCTCGTCCCCTCCAAGGACACGCTCATCTTCTGCGAGCGCCTGGATCGCATGGACGTCGACGTCTCCGATCCCGCGCGGCCCGCGGTGTGGGCAGAGGCCGGGGTGACCAACCGGCAGCTCAATCGGGAGCTCGAGCGCTTCGGCCTATGCATGCCGTGGAACGTCGTGCTCGAGAACGTGCGTGTCGCAGGCATCGTCTCGACGGGCACACACGGCACCGGCCGGACCACGGCGACGGTGGGAGACCTCGTCGAGGCGTTCGAGGTGGTGGACTCGGACGGGCGACTCCGGCTGTTGTCCGAAGAGACCGTCGGCGCCGAGATCATGAGTGCCGCGCGCTTGGGCCTCGGCTTGTTCGGCGTGATCGCGCGCGTCCGGTTGCGCGTGGTACCCATGTATCGAGTGCGGCAGACCGACCAGCGCCTCCCCGTGCGCATGGTGCTCGGCCAGCTCTCCGAGCTCATTGTCGCCCACGACTCCGTGGAGCTCTACTGGTTTCCCTTCAACCAAGACCTATGGATGCGCACCATCGACCGCGTGGACGCGCCGCGCACCTTTGCGGGTCACGGCTTGGGATTCAAAGCGCTGAATTTCCTTCAGAACGCTTGGCTCGTCGTCTCCTCGAAGCTTGTCATGGCCTTTGCGCCCGGTCTCACGCCGGCTCTCTTGCGCTTTGCCATGCGCATGCTCCCGTTTCGGGCGCGCGTCCTGAACTTGCCCGAGTCCCACCACTATCACCGGTGGATCGAGATGATGCCGTGCGGCTGCCTCGAGGTGGGCTTCAAAGCCGATACCGACGGCGCGAACATCCGCCGCGCGTGGGAGGTGACCGAGCGTCTCGTCGACGAGTACGCAAGCCGCGGGCTCTATCCACTCAACCTCACGCTCAACGTGCGCTTCATCGGCTCGAGCGGGGCGCTGCTGACGCCTGCGTACGGCGGCGGTCTCACCTGCTACGTAGAGATCATGTGGATGGGTCGCCCGACCGCCTGGGCAGAGTTCTCGTCGGAGCTCTGCCGCGAGTGGCTGAAGGTCCCGGGCGCCCTACCGCACTGGTCCAAAGAGTTCGAGCACGTCCAGGGCGTCGTCCCGATCCTGCGCGCCGGCCTCGGCGAAAGGCGCGCTCGCTTTCTCGCCGCACTTGCTCAATCCGGCGTCGATCCCGAACGCGGGTTCTTCAATGCTCTCCTTCGTCGCGTGCTCCTCGACGAGCCGCCTGCGGGTTGAGGCGCCACGTCCATGCGCATCGGGATCATCGGCGCCGGCGTATCGGGCATGACGGCCGCTTGGCTCTTGCAGCACGATCATCATGTCACACTCATCGACAAGGCGCCTCGACTCGGCGGACACGTCGAGACGATGCCCGTCGTGGTCGGAAACCGTACGATCCAAGCGGAGCTGGGCCCGCGCTTCTTTTTCGACACAGCCTACACGTACTTCCTCGCGCTCTTGCGTCTGCTCGCGGTCCCGATCCGTTGGAGCGACGCCCAGGCCTCTATTACGGACGTGGCTCTGGGGCATACCTGCGTCCTACCTCCGCGCTCGCTGCGACAGGTGGCTTCGCTCGTGCGCTCGCCCCGCCTCGTCCTTCACGCTCTCTCTCTCCGTCGCTTGATCGAGGAGCAGCCCGCCGTCGCCGCACGCCGCGACTTCTCGATCACGTTCCGCCACCACCTCGCGCTGCGCGGCTACCCCGACGCGTTCGGGCCCGACTTCATCTATCCGTTCCTTGCCGCATGCTGGGGGGCACCGTTGGACCAGCTCCCCGATTTCCCCGTGTATTCGCTCCTCAAAGGGATGCCTTCGGGGAAGAGGCCTGGCTTCTACGAGATCCCCGGTGGGATGTCGCGGTACGTCGCGGCCTTCGGCGGCGAGCTTACCCGGGTGGACGTGCGCCTCGGCATCGGCGTTCGTCGCGTCGACCTGCACGAAGGCTTCCGCCTGGAGGACGAGCGGGGCGAGCGCCATCGCTTCGATCGATTGATCGTCGCCACTTCTGCGCGCGACGCATCCGCTTTGCTCCGCGGCGTGCCGGCCGCCGCCGAGATGCAGGCGGCCGTTGCCACATTCCGCCATTTCGAGACCGAGATCGTGGTCCACGGCGATCCCTCGTTCATGCCGCCGGACCGGAGGAACTGGTCGCACTACAATCTCTTCCTGGATGGCGAGAAGGCTTGGATGAGCGATTGGCAGGGCCTCCGCGACGGCGTCTCGGTGATCCGCACCTGGTTGCCGAAGGGGCGCGCGCCCCCGTCTCCCTTGTACGGTCACCGGAGCTTCCACCATCTGGTGATGACCCCCGAAAACGCGGTGCTCCAACGACGCATCGCCGCGCTTCAGGGCGCGGCCGGCCTCTGGGTAACGGGCATGTACGCGGCCGACGTTGACAACCACGAGAGCGCGCTCCTCTCCGCGATCGTGCCCGCCCGGGCGCTGGCCCCGCGCGCCCCGAACCTTCGACGCCTGCTCGGCGGGGTGGCGCACGACGCCGCGCACAGCCTCGACGTGTTGCCCGTACCGTTCTCCCCGCCCGTGAGCGAGGCCGGCGGGCGCGAATCGCGAGCTGACGAACGTCCGGTTCCTCCGAGCGCGTGAATGTTCACGGCGCTCGCGACCTTCATCTACAAGCGACGCGGGTGGACGCTCGCGGCATCGACGCTCTTTCTTTCTGGTTCGATCGCGATGGTGTTTCGCGGTGGCAACCTCACGGGCGGCACCTTCGGCGACAGCGAGGCGGAGAAAACGGAGCGGCTCGTCGAGCAAGTCCTCGGCCATCCGCTCGACACGGCGCTCATCGCCGTCTTCCACAGCGACGCGCTCGATCCACGGAACGAGCCGTTCAAGCTCGCGATGAAGGCCGCGCTCGCACCCCTCGCCGGCAATCCCGACGTTCTCTCAGTCATGACACCCGACGAGGCCCCGCCCGCGCTCGCTCCCTACATGGTGAACGGAAGCGCCAAGAGCGCCGTCGCAATGGTCAGCCTGAAGGGCGACTTCAAAGAAGCGCTCTCACGATACCCCACCGTGCGTGCGCGGCTTCGCTCGGCGGACCTCGCCATCACATGCACCGGCAAAGTGCCGTTCATGGACAACTTCGATCGAGTGCTCCAGCACGACCTCATCCGCGCCGAATTCGTCTCGTTGCCGCTCGCGCTTCTCGTCCTCTTGCTCGTCTTCCGCACGGTCGTAGCGGCGGCCCTGCCTGTCGGGGTCGGCGCGTTGGCCGTCGTCGGTGGGATCGCCGTCGTGCTCGGCCTTTCGCACGTCATGGACATCGCCGAGTACACGATCAATGTGTGCTCGCTCATCGGGCTCGGCGTCGCTATCGACTATTCGCTCTTCGCCCTAAGCCGGTATCGCGAAGAGCTCGCGGCCGGCCGCGACTACCCGGAGGCGCTCTCGCGCGCGCTCGAAAGCGCGGGGCGCGTCGTGTGCTTCTCCGGCCTCGCCGTAGGAACGGGGCTCTCCGGGCTCATGTTCTTCCGCGGCTCGTTCCTCTTTGCCATGGGGGTCGGAGGGGCGGTCGTGGTCGCGCTCGCGATCGTGTTCGCGCTGACGTTTCTTCCCGCCCTCCTCGCCGTGCTCGGTCCCAAGATTCACGCATGGCCCTTGCCGATTTCGCGCTTCGGACCGAGCGAGGGGTTCTGGCACCGAGCCGCAAGCTGGGTCATGCGACGGCCCGTCTCGATCCTGTTGCCGACGCTCGCCTTGCTCGCTGTGATGGGGTCGCCCTTTCTCCGGCTCGAGATGACCGCCGCGGACGTGCGCATCCTCGGCCCGGATGTCGAGGCGCGCCGGGGCTATGAGATTCTGAAGCGAGACTTTCCCGAAGAAGGCGACAACCGCGTCGTCATGGGCGTCGTCTTCCCGACCTCCCCCGCGCTCACGACCGAGCGCATCGGCGCCCTCTTCGACCTGTCTCAACGCATCGCTGCGATTCCCCACGTCACTAAAGTCGAAAGCGTCGTGAGTGGCGACGGGATGGGCAAAGAGGATTACCAGGCGGTCCTCCTCGCCCCCCCCGACCTTTACAAAGCGCAGATCGACCTTGGGAAAAAGATGAGCGTCGGCGACCGCGTCGTCCTCGTCTACGCCCTCCTCGACAGCGCACCCGAGACTCCGGCCTCGCAGGACGTCGTCCGCACCCTCCGCCGCGAGCGCGCGGTCCTCGACGGGACCCTGTGGGTTGGCGGGCAGACGGCGTCCGACGTGGACGCAACCGGGTTTCTACGCGAAAAGACGCCGCGCGCGATCGGATTCGTGATGGCGATGACGTTCGTGATCCTCTTTCTTCTGCTCGGTTCGGTCGTCCTGCCGATCAAAGCGATCGTCATGAATTTCGTCTCGGTCGCGGGCTCGTTCGGCGCGCTCGTTTGGGTCTTTCAGGAGGGACACCTCCGCATCGCCGATCCGCGACCGGTCGACCACGCGCTGCCCGTCCTCCTCTTCTGCGTCTTGTTCGGGCTATCGATGGACTACGAGGTCCTCATGCTCTCGCGCATCAAGGAGGTCTATGAGAGGACGCACGACAACACGCACGCCGTGGCCGAGGGCCTCGAGAAAACTGCGGGGCTCATCACGAGCGCCGCGGCCATCATGATCGTCGTGTTCTCCGCGTTTGCGCTCGCTAAGGTGGTCCTCATCCGCGCGGTCGGCTTCGGCATGGCGCTCGCGGTCGGAATCGACGCAACGCTCGTGAGGCTCTTGCTCGTGCCGGCCACGATGCGGCTCTTCGGAAAATGGAACTGGTGGGCGCCTCGGCCGCTGGTGCGGCTGCGGGCGGCGCTAGGGCTCCACTGACGGCACGACGGCTCGCCGCTCGACGTCGTCCCTCCTACAGGTCTCACGTCGCCGGCCGTTCGGAGGAGCAGAGGCTGACGCATAGATCTTGGCGGAGCCTAGGTGTCGTTTGACACGTGGGTTGCGAGAGACCCAGCGGGCCCAGACGGAAATTTGACGCCTTCGTCGATAGAAGCGCGAATCGAGCGGAGACAGACGGGTATCGAGTTACCCCCTCAGCACCCCGATTCTGCGTAACTCATTGAAACTATTGATTGGTCCAAGGCTTGCTCATGCATCCCTCAACCCCGGAGGAACCTATGAGCGCAGCCCTCGCCGAAGTTCTGGTCCCCGCCGACACCCAGTTTGCCGCACATGAGACGCCTTCGGGCGTCCTCGTTGCTTTCCGCCGTGCGGCGCTCTCTGCGAGCCGCGACAAGATCGTCGGCCACCACCCGACCCTCGCCGCAGCCTTCGAGATGATCGATCGCGTCGCGCAATCCTCATGCACGGTCCTCGTTTCGGGCGAAAGCGGGACCGGCAAAGAGCTCTTCGTCGCAGCTCTCCACGAAGCCAGCCCGCGCACCGAAGCTCCCCTCGTCGTCATTAACTGCGGAGCGATACCGGAGGCCCTCATCGAGAGTGAGCTCTTCGGGCACGTCAAAGGGGCCTTCACAGGCGCGCACGCCCCTCGGCGCGGCCGGGTCGCCGAAGCCGAAGGGGGCACGCTCTTCCTCGACGAGATTGGCGAGCTACCGCTTTCGATGCAAGTGAAGCTCTTGAGATTGCTTCAACAGCGAGAGTATTCGCCCGTCGGCGACTCGCGCACGGTCAAATGCAATATCCGCGTCGTGGCCGCGACCCATCGCGACCTCGAGCAGGAAGTGGCCAAAGGGCGCTTCCGCGAAGACCTCTACTATCGGTTGAATGTCATCCATCTGGAACTGCCCGCGCTCCGCGATCGATCCAGCGACGTCGGAGTATTGGCAGAGCACTTCCTACGCATCTGCTCCGACCGCGCGGGTCGGGACGACCTTCAGGGTTTCACGCCCGCCGCGTTCGACGCGATGGTCGCGTACGCGTGGCCGGGCAACGTTCGTGAGCTCGAGAACACAGTCGAACGCGCCGTCCTACTCTCTGCCGGCCCCTTGATCGGCCTCGACGACCTGCCTGCGCGCATCTGCCGCAAACTGGCCGTCTCCCCTTCCCCAGCCTCTCGCGCACTGCCCGACGGCGGGCTCGATCTCCGAGCCAGCGTCGAACGCTTCGAGAACAACCTCATCCGTCAGGCCCTCGAAAGGACGAGCGGCAACAAGAACCGTGCAGCCCTCCTCCTCAGCTTAAACCGCACCACCCTCGTCGAAATGATCAAGCGCAAAGGCATCGGCGCGTGATCCGCCTCAAGTCTTCCCGAACGCTGTCGTTTCCATGGTCATCCACCTAGCCCTTGCCCCCCCTTGCACGAGTATCGCGATGAGAAGCGCCAAAAAAATAGACTCCGCCCCCGTCGACTCGCTCGAGCCGGCCGAATCGCTGCGCGAAGTAGCCGCCTACTTGCGAGGCATCGCCGACGCTACGGCGGCACTGAGCCAACGCCCCGCCCGACCTTCCGAGGAGAGCGAAGCGGACATCGAGACGAGCCCGACATCTTCACGCAAGACGATGCCTTACGCCGGACACCGCAAGGGCGACACGATGCCCATCGGGCACGTCGCCGCGTGTCCCGTGCTCGAGACGATCGAGGACTTCGTCGCCGCGGGTCGCGAGGACTGCTGGGACGGGGAGAGTCCGAGCAACATACGGCTGCGCGTCGGTGTAATCGCGCCGGAATGGTACGACGCGCTGGGCTGCCGCGCGGGCTGAGAGCCTCGCCGCGACAATAGCGCCCACGCCACGAGCGAAATCGTGACTCTCCGTCGCGGTGAGAGCGCCTCGTCGCGCCGATTTGCGGGCAATGTTCCAGCGCTTACGTGGTGCGAGTATTGCACACGCCCGCGCCCGTGGGGGCCCTTGCACGTCGTTCCGCAGAGCGCGGCATGCAAGGCGTGCGCGACGTCGTCGCTCGCGTCGCCCGGTTCCGGAATTCCGTCCTCGCTTTCCTCGCGCGCTTCGATCCGAACGACGACCCCGGCGCGGACCGTCTGACGCCGATTGCCCTCCTCGTTCTCGTCGGCGCGCTGAGCGCGAGTACGTGGATGTGGCTGCGCTGGAAGTACCAGCCGATGCAAGACTTGGGGCACCACGTAGCTCTGTCCGCCATCGTGGCCGACTACGGGCGCCCGCACTCGCTCTACACGGCGCTCTACGATCCCATCGATCCGCTCGCCGCCAATTCGCTGATGTACGAAGTCGCCGGTCACCTCGGACGGCTCATTGGGGTCACGTCCGCTGTCCGGGCATGCGTCTTCTTTTATCTCGTCGGATTCCCTCTCGCGACTCTCTACGCGCTGCGCATATTCGGTCGCTCCGCTTGGGGGGCCGTGCTCGCGGTACCGGCGTCTTACAACATGGTGTTCGTGGCCGGCTTCGCGAACATGCTGTTCGCCGTACCCTTCATGATCCTGTCGATCGCGCTCTTCTATCGCGCCCTGGACGAACCGACTTGGAAGCGCACCCTGGGCGTTGCAATCACGGTCACGCTGCTCTTTCTCGCCCACGCTCACGTGTTTCTGTGGACGGGGTTTCTTCTCTTCCTCATGACGCTGGCCTTTCTGCTCGGGGAGTGGGTACGCCCCGGCGTCTCGCTCCGGGGTCGCGTGCGCGCCACTCTGCTCCGTGCAGCGGTCGCTGTGAGTGCAGTCGCCCCCGCACTCTTCTTCCTAGGCCTCTGGTATCGGCGCACGTTCGCGGAACCGGAAGCCTACGGGCACCCCGAAGGCGCGGCTGCCGGGTGGCAGGATCACTTCGGCGCGACCTACCGTACCGTCCACGCCGCGATGGACACGCTGAGCGCTTGTTTCGATCTCTTCGGAGGCCAGAACACCTCCGGCTTCGATGACCTCCCCTGGCTGTTTCTCGCCGTCGCCGTGGGCGCGGCACTGGCTCGCATGCACCGGTACCGGCGCCCTCCCGTCTTCGAGCTCGCATTCGGTTTGACGGCCGTTTCGTATTTCATACTACCGACCGGTTTAAAATCGCACGACGTCGTCGCGGAACGACAGGTGTCCGTCGCTTTGTGGCTGCTCCCGGCGATGGCGAGCCCGGTGCCTGCACACGCGAGCCGAATCGGACGCTGGCTGACCATCGCGCTTATCCTCTCGATCTGCGCGCTCATGTTCCACTCATGGCACCAGAACCTCGTGCACTTCGAAGAGACGGAGGCCGCGGGCCTCGACTGGGTGATGAAGGGAGCCCCCCCTCGACAGCGCCTCCACTACGTAAAGCTCGATATGGCCAGCGCCTACTTCGCGTGGAACCCGTTCGCTCACATCGAAAAAATCTATATGGGCGACGCTCTAGGCCAAACCGCCGATACCTCGGGAATCCTCTCGACCAGCGCCATCCTGTACAAAAAAGGGGTGGAGATCCATCGCGTCACCGACCACTCGCCAGATTGGCCCAACAACATGGAGATCTGGCAAAATTTCGATTTGGTACTCACGCGGCGCTGGCACCCCACGCCCGCCCAGGAAGAGGCTGCGGAACGCCACGGCCGCCGTCTACGAAAGATGGGCGACTGGGAGCTGTGGCAGAGCAACGAAGCCACGCCAATCGAGTCGTCACCTCACTAGCTCCCTACTGCGCCGCGGAAACGGACTGGGCGGGCTCTTTGCAACCAGTTCAGTCTCGACTTCATGCTCGCGACCGCCTCGTAGGGCGAATTTCACGTGATGAAGTGCGCAACTGGCGTCGGTGGAAGCAAAGCAACGCCGACTTGCGCGAAGACTACCGACCCACATGCTGAGGTAACCTCGGGAACATATAGAACGGCAGGATGTACATGACTTGCGGCGGGACCCCGTCCGCGTCGGGCTCGGTCGAGGAAGTGGCCTCCGCGTCGGGCTCTTCTTGGCTGGCGGTCGCGCCTGTTTCATCTACTTCGGGCGGGCTCGGGGCGGTAGAGTCGTCGATGCCCGTATCGTCCGGCGTCGCGTCAGCGACCTCGACACGCTCGACGGCTGCATCGGCACTCGGAACCGCCACGGGCGGCTCAGGAACATCGACCGGCAGATCGACGCGGCTCGAGGCGACAGGGCTCGCGGGCGACGACGGCAGCGCGCGCTCCAGCTCGGCCGCATAGATGAGGAGCGCCATCTTGCTACGATTCTTCTCTTCTTCCGACGCCGGCGACCGAGTCCCGAGCGCGTGCCCGTCGTCGGATGGATCGGTCTCGGCGGTCGAGGAAGCGGCTCGGCCGAAGCAACCGCTGCACGCGGATCCCGCGTGGCAACCCGCGAGCGCCGCGAGGACGACCGCCCTACGACCGAACCCTCGACCTTTCGCTAGGTTCCACACGAACGCCTCCGGCAACACCAAGGACGAGCTCTCGAAGCGGACGTCGCACGCCGAAGGCGGGTAGCGAATCTCTCGGCGCGCGGCCCCTAAGGTGTGCCTCGAAAAGAGCGCGCGCGCCCGCACTGCTCGTCGGTTCGTGGCGGCGATTGGTCGGAAAGCCCCGATACACCCCCGGGACCCCAGCCGAAGTCGTGGGATACCTTGAACGTGCCAGATCGGCGTGCAGACGACCGCGAGCGCCAATCAGTGGCTCGACGTCGACGACTTTACGCTCATCAAGAACTGACGAGCGCCTGCGGTCGCGCTCGCAACGCAATGCGCACGCAAGCCATCGCCGCAACGTAGAGACTCGCGGACACCGCGAGCGAAACATGGATGCTCACCAGGCTGCCCGCGAGCCCGACCGTGATACCGCTGAAGGTGCGGAGTCCGGCGGCAGCCATGTTGAAGAGACCGAGCACGCGCCCGCGCGACGCGTCGGGAGCGTTCAGCTGGACGAGAGTCTGCGTCATGCTGCTGAACGAGAGCTCGAAGAACCCCGCCGCAAAGAGGACGGCAAGCGCAACGGGGTACGAGTGCACGAGCGCGAAGGCTACGAGCGAGCTGGCCCAAGCCATGGCGAGCAAGACGGCCGTCTGGGGGCGCATGCGAAAGATACCGCCGCGACTCTCGAGCAGGATGCCGGCGAGGAGGGCGCCGGCCGCATCGGCGGCGAGGAGCATCGTGTAGGCCGTACCGGGGTCTCCGTGGCCGAGGTCGTGGGCAAAGCCGGGCATCTGGGCTTGGTAGCTGCTCCCGATGAAGAACGACGCTCCGCCGGCGAGCGCGATCATCACGGCAAGCACCGGAATCGACCGAACCTCCCGTAGGGTCTGTACGATATCGGACATGCCGCGAACGGCACGCCTCGGGGGGGGACGGTCCTGACGGAAGTGGCGCCCGAAGGGAGCCCCGACGAGCCATACGAGGAGCGGCAGGTAGAAGACCGTGTTGACGAGGATGCCGTACGTGGGGCCGACGGTCAGCATGACGATGCTGCCCACGCCCGGACCGACGAGAACGCCGAGGTAGCGCGTCGTCGCAGCGAGACGAACGGCGCTGGGCAAAGCCGCCGGCCCGACGATGTCGTAAAGGAGCACCTGGCTCGACGTGATCCAGAGAACTCCCGCGCACCCGTGGATGACGAGGAGCGCCATCGCGTGCCACATCTGGAGTGTCCCGGTGACGAAGAAATATCCCCACCCTGCGGACGCCACGATGAAGAGCAGCGCCCCCGCCTGGATGAGGCGCCGCGAGTCGAAGCGGTCGTTCAGGGCGCCGACGGAGACTGAGAAGGCGAGAAACGGCAGCCAGTGGGAGACCACGGCGAAGCCGCCGAGCGCGGGGGAGTGGAACTTCTGAAACATGACCCAGTAGCTGACGACGTGCTCGACGTTGTCGGCCATCATCGTGAGCAAGAAGGTGGCGAGGTAGACGCCATACCCAGGAAGACGCAATGCGGCGAACGCGCGGGGGCGAGGCGTAGCTGTCATGCTGACGGCACTCATCATTTCGCCAAGATCTCGTAGAGGCGACGCCGAGCGTCGACCACGATCTCTACGGCTTGCGCCTGCTGCTCGACCGAGCCGACCGTCCCGATCTGCTTGGCTGCCATCTTCAACGCCACTACGGCTTCTCGCAGCGCACCCGACTTCCCGTCGCCGGCAAACTGCCAGGGCAACTCCTCCTTGCGTGACTGCCGTTCGCGAATCTCGGCCTGGCCTTTCTTCGCGAGAGCATAGATGCGCTTTCCGTCTCTCTCTTCGACCGAAACGCAGTCCTCATCCGCGAGCGTCTGCAGGGTGGGGTAAATGGATCCGGGGCTGGGGCGCCAGGCTCCGGCACTAATACGCTCCAGTCGATGGCCGAGCTCGTACCCGTGGGCGGGCCCTTCCTCGAGAGCGAGGAGGAGCGCGGCTCGCACGTCTCCATGACGCATCCGAGAGCGGTCCCCATGAAGGTGAACGTGGAGGTGAGGATCGATGGGATCGTGCCGGAGGCCGGCATGGGGGCGCCGGCCGGCTCGTTGGTGTTCGTCTTGTCGCATTCTATTACGATATATCGTAACACGTCGCGACCATACGTCAACGGGGTCGCGTAACGGGGCTCGGGCGCGTAGATGGCATACACATCGCCGGCGACTTGGAGTGACGGGGCGTTGCGTTGGCGCAACGCAGAGTTTCTCCGCAGGCGCGAGACGCGGCCCAGGAATGACGGCATCGTACCGGGCATGAACACAAGCACGACTGCCTCCACAAGCAGCACCCCCACCCCCACGACCGCCACCCGATGGACGCTCGATCCGGGCCACTCTGCCGTCGGGTTTTCCGTCCGACACCTGATGATCACCAACGTCCGCGGAGAGTTCGAGAAGTTCCGCGGCGAGGTCACCTACGACGCCGCCCACCCCCAGGCGATGCGTATCGAGGCGACCATCGACGTCGCGTCGTTGAACACCCGAGAAGCGAAGCGCGACCTGGATCTCCGGAGCGCTCTCTTCTTCGACGCCGAGAACCATCCAGATATTATTTTCGTTTCGAAGAGCGCGCGCGCTCTAGACGACGGCAACGTCGATGTGACGGGCGACCTCACGATACGGGGGACCACGCACGAGGTGACGTTGTCGGTCCGTGAGATCAGCGCCGCGCAGGTGGACATGCGCGGCAACCCCCGCATCGGCGCGACGGCTTCGACCCAGATCAAGCGGTCGGACTTCGGAATGACATGGAACAAAGCCCTCGAGACGGGCGGAGTGGTCGTCGGCGACGTCGTCACGATCACGCTCGAAGTGTCCCTCGTGAAAGCGGCGTAAGACTCTCGACGCGCGTAGGACGCGGAAGCTCGATAGTCTTGCTCGGGTGAGGGACCTCGACCTGAACGATCTGCGGGTGTTCGTGCGCGTCGTCGATCGCGGCGGGTTCGCCGTCGCCGCGCGGGAGCTCCGGGTCCCTACCTCTACGGTGAGCCGTGCGGTCGCGCGGCTCGAAGCGAGCACCGGGACACGCCTCCTTCATCGCACGCCCCGAAGCGTGCACGCGACGAGCGAAGGGCGCGCGGTGTATGCGAGCGTCAACGACGCCGTAGGGGTGCTCGAACGTGCTGCCCGCGCCCTCGAACCGGCGACGCGAAGGCCGAAGGGCGTCCTCCGCGTGACCGCGCCTACGGACATCGGCGGCTCGTTCCTCGCGGACGTCGCGGTGGCCTTCGGCGAGCGTTATCCGCTCGTGCAGATCGATTTCGCCCTCACGAACCGCGCGGTGAACCTCGTCGACGAGGGGTTCGACGTCGCCGTGCGCGCGGCGACGCGGCTCGCCGATTCGTCGCTCGTCGCGAAGAAGGTCGGGGACCTCGAGCACGCGCTCTACGCGTCGCCGCGCTACCTCGAGAGGCACGGTGCGCCGTCGTCGCCGGGCGACCTCGGCGATCATCGCTGCATCGTCTTCCGCGCCAAGGACCTCGCAAAGACATGGAGGCTCGTAAGCGACAAGGAGACGGTCGAGGTCCTCGTCCACGCGCGCATGAGCGGCGACGATTTCAGCTACCTCCGCGCGGCGGTGCTCGCGGGAGGCGGGGTGGCGCTCATGCCGCGCCTCGTGTGCGCGAAGGACGAAGCGGCGGGCCGACTCGTCCGCGTGCTGCCAGATTTCGAGGCGAAGGGGGCCGGGCTCTACGTGCTGTATCCGTCCGCCGCTCACGTCCCCGCACGCGTGACGGCATTTCGCGACTTCGTCGTGGCGGCGTTCGACGCGAGGCCTTCGGCGCGCTCCACGAAGTTGCCCTCCACTCCCTTCATGCGCCCGGCCCTCACCCTTCTCGTCTTCGCGATCCTTCTCTTTCTCCCGGCGACCGCCCACGCCCACGCAGTCGGCCTGTCGCGCGGCGCCTATGTCGTGGAAGACGGCGCCGTCCGGGCCGACCTCACCTTCGCGCGGGCCGAGGTCGTTGCCTTGGTCTCGGCCCTCGACCAAAACTCGTCTCGTCCGGATCTCGAGCCGCTGCGCTCGGAGCTCGGGAGAGTCGTCCTCGGTGGCGTCGTCGTGAGCGCGGACGGGGCGTCGTGTGCCCCTCGACTAGAGGCAGTGAGCCCCACCGAGCAAGACGGTCTCGAAATCCGCGGTCGCTACGAGTGCTCGCGGGGAGCACGAAACGTCCACGTCGCGTTCAGGCTCCTCGATGCGCTCGATGGGGGGCATCGTCACCTCGTGCATGCCGTTGGCGCGTCGGTCGTCGACGACGTGTGCTTTCGAGGTCACGACGAGTTCGACGTGGCCGTTCCGGGCACGAACGTCGCGGCGACGGAGCGGCAGAAGCCTTCTTGGCTCCAGTTTCTCTCGATGGGGATCGAGCACATTCTCACCGGCTACGACCACTTGGTCTTTCTTTTCGGACTCGTCCTCGTCGGCGGAAGACTGAAAGCGATCGTCGCGGCGATCACCGCCTTTACTCTGGCGCACTCGATCAGCCTCGCGCTCGCCACGCTGGGAGTCTGGGCGCCGTCGCCGCGAATCGTCGAGCCGGCGATTGCGCTGTCGATCGCCTACGTAGGCGTCGAGAACTTGTTCGTGAACACCGCCGACAAACGCTGGCGGATTACGTTCCCGTTCGGTCTCATCCACGGATTCGGCTTCGCGGGGGCGCTTCGCGAAATCGGGCTCCCGCGGACGGAGATTCCGGAAGCGCTAGTTCTGTTCAACCTCGGTGTCGAGGCGGGACAGCTAGCGGCATTGGCGGTGTTCCTACCGCTCCTTTACCGGCTTCGGCGCTATGAGTGGTTTCGCGGGCGCGCGGTACGGCTCTTGAGCGCCGGCGTAGCTCTGGCGGGAGTCACATGGTTTCTCGTCCGCCTTCGCTGACGAACGAGCGAGCACGCCCTACAGACCGCACGATCCGTTACGAATCCACGGCGTCCTAGCCGACGTCGTTCGCCGAACCCGTGAGTCTTCCCTCGATCAATGCTCGGTGCATCAGGACCGCGGTCTGTCCGCCCGCGTAGTAGCGCGTGAGGCGGACGAGCGGCACGAACCCCGCCGCTTCGAAGAGTCGCCGCGCACGCGCGTTTTTCTCCCCTGTCGCGAGCGAGAGGGACCGAGAAGACCGCGCGCGCGCCGCCTCTTCGGCGCTTTCCAGGAGACGTCGCCCGATTCCTCGTCCCTCGACGTCGGGGCGCACGGCGATCGCTTGGATGCGCGCAGTCGTCGGCTTCGCCCATGGTCCAAAGTCGCGAGCGAGCTGCTCGTATTGAACCACGACGAAGCCGACGGGCAACGACTCGAGCTCGGCCACGAGCGTCTCCGTCACCCCCTCGGCGAGGATCGACCGAATCGCCCGCCGCGCGTCGCGCGAGTAGACCGCGAACACGCGGCACGCGAGGTCGTCGACGAAGCCTTCGTCCCCTGCGCGAGACGGACGCACGGCGTATACCTGGCGCATACAGGAACGAAGCTTGCGCTCCCGTATCGAGTGAAGCAAGAACGTCTCGAGGCTAGGATGCGGCCCCATGCCGGAAGAACCTCTCGTTTCGAACGTCTCGGACACGGCTCGCTGGGTCGCCGCGTACCGCGCGCAGGAGTCTGCGCGGACGGACGCGCTTTTCAAAGACCCCTTCGCGGACAAGCTCGCCGGAGAACGAGGGCGAGCCATCGCCGCCCGGGGACCCCGCCAAACTCGAAACGGCTGGCCCATGGTCGTCCGCACGCGGCTTTTCGACGACCTGATTGAAGAATCGATTCAAGAGGGTTGCGACTGCGTGCTCAACCTCGCGGCCGGACTCGACACGCGCCCCTATCGCATGGATCTCCCGGCGTCGCTCGATTGGGTCGAGGCGGACTTCGGCCCCATGATCGACGAGAAGGAGAAGCTCCTCTCGGGCGAGACGCCGCGCTGCCGTCTCCGTCGTGAACAGGTCGATCTCGCCGACCCGAAGGAACGGGAGGCCTTTCTTCTTCGCGCGACGACCGACGCGACGAGAGTGCTCGTTCTGACCGAAGGGCTCCTGGTCTACCTGGACGACGCGGTGGTTCGCGACCTCGGGCGCGACCTTCTCGCACGCTCCGCGGTTCGATGGTGGGTGCTCGACGTGAACTCCCCTGCCATCCGCCGGATGCTGATCAAGGGCATGGGTTCCCTTCTCGACAACGCGCCGATGAAGTTCTCGCCACCCGACGGCGTTGCTTTCTTCGAGAAGCTCGGCTGGAAGGCGCGCGACATCCGATCGTTCATCCGGGAGGCTCTCCGGCTCCAACGCTTGCCGTTCCTTCTTCGCATGTTCGCGCGCTTGCCCGAACCCGATCCGCGCAACCCCGGGCCCAACGGCCGCTGGTCGGCGGTCCTACGCCTCGAGCGGGGCCCGTAGGCTATTCCTCTGTGAGGGTCGTCCCGTAAGGGATACGAGGCCAGATCTCCGCTCGAAGCTTGGGGAGGTTCCGCTGCACCCGGCCGACTTCCATTGGGTCGGTGGTGCCGCTCGAGCGCTGCCACGATTGCATGCCCTCCTCAAAGGCTCGGGCGAGCTCCTCCCAGCTCCCGTAAAGTTGCTGCAACTCCCCGCCGATGCCCGCCTGTTGCTGGCGAACTTGGTCTTTGTCGTAGTAGCCCGCCGCCGAACCGATGCGCACGAGGTCGAGCGCGCGAACCTTGTCCCACGCGGGGCTGCCCGTCTTCCCCTTACGGAGGCCGCGAACGACCTCCTGCAGAGCGCCGCCGGAGCCGGCTCCGTACCAACTGCGCACCGAGTCTTGCGCGCGCGTAGGGGTCCAGGTGGCGCTGTCTTCCCCGCCGGTCCAGAGCGAATAGGCCGCGTGCGCCCAGGCGTCGACCGACGCCCCTCCTTTCCGCGACATCATCATCTTGACGGCCGCGATGAGCGCGCCGAGCACGACGACGCCGACGATCGCGGCGGGGATGAGCCAGGATGGGGTAGATTGCGCGCCGTGACCGTGCATGGGGCCCTCCTCGGGAGACGAACGTAGCCGATTCTCATCCCCCGTTCACTCTCGCGCGGCACCCCACGATTGGTCATGCCACTTGACCTCAGAGCCAATCGGCTTAGCCTACGAGAGATGCGCCTGCTCCTCTTCGTCGCGCCGGCGCTCGTTGCGCTGTTCGACTGCGAGCTGATCGCGGGAGTGCGTGACATCGCCGACCCGGAAGACGGCGGAGGCAACACCGCTCGCGCGCGAGCGCGCGAGAACGATTTGCCAAAACGTGCGCACCAATCCGCGCGTCTCCGCCCCTTAATCTGATGGCGCGACTACGATCTCCGACTAGTTTAGGCAGAGAGGCGCCCTGGATTTGCCTCTGCGAGAGTTGACTCATGCAAGTGCGGACGAAGGTACGATGCCTATTGGTCGCCGCCGCTGCGGCTTTCGTGGCCGCAGCCGCGGGGCTCGCCTGCTCCCAAAGTGGAGACTCCTTTCAGCCAATCGTCTACGGCGCCGAACCGTGGACTCCCCCTGAAGGCTGGTCTCCCGACGCTTGCGCGACGGGCTATTTCATCGCCATCGGCACTTGCAAAGGCTGCAAGGGGACCTCCTATGCTCTTTGCACCGGAGTCTCATTCACGGAGTGCGTTTGCGGGGGTCCGTTTTCTACGGGGGAAACCTGCCCTCAAGGCTTGCCCTGCACCGCCACCGACTTTCCGCCCCCCCATTGGACCGAGTACACGGACTACACAGGTCCGGGGTGGGCCGGCCTCGACGACGCGGGCAGCGGCGGCTAAGAGCCGGTCCGCAAACCTACTGCGCGTCCGAAGTCGTCGGTCGGGCTCGCTCAAAATACTCCAGTATTCCTCGCTCGCCCTCCCTAGCCTTCGGCCGCTCGCTACGGTTTTCGGAGCGGCTCTAGGTCGCCCGACGCGTTAGTTGTTTTGCGCCCCCTCGTTGATCCACTCCTTGAGGAGGTTGAGCTGATCTGGGGTGAGCGTTTTTCCGGAGAACTGCGCCTCGCCCGTATCGATGAGAACCGTTACGTCGGCCGGCATTTGACTTCCGCACGGCGGCAGCGGCTGGACCTTCAGGTACATGATGCTTTCCTCCGGATGGAACGGAACGACCCGTGTGGTCATCATCCCCCCGCACAGAGGTCCGATGCAGGGCTGGCCCACCAGATTCCAGTAAGCCACGACCGGCGAGCTCATGTCGAGAGCGCTGTAACGGATGCCTACGCCGGCATAGTGACAAAAGGCGCTGGTGCACCCAGTAGACACCGCATTCGGTTGAATGATTGTGTTGTACACTTCTGTAAACGAATGGGCGGACGGCGGCGGCGAACTACAACCACCGCCGAAAGCCACCGCGGCTGCAAAAAGCGCGACGGTTGCTCCAACGATAGCGTGTTTCATGGCTGCCCTCCAAAAGCGCCCGCGAGGCTCGCGGCCTCCCCTTTCCCCGTTAGTCGCCCCATCAGTCGCCGCTGTCCACTCGTCGCCTGCGCCGGTCGTTCCTCTTCCCTCGGCATAGGCTGGACTGTTCTTCCTGTCAAGAGGCCTTACCAGACACCTCGTTGCGACATCACGAGGAAACGACGTCTTGTTCATGGTCGGTTCACACATCTTTCTCAAGCATGCCGCATGCGTCCCTATTCCGTTTGGGTCCGCCAAAATACATGGCGGTTCGGCCGGGACACACTGTGTAAATGTGGTAAGGCCACTTGATACCAAGACCACGAGCCGCTACGCTTCGGGCGCGTCGACAATGCCCATTCAACCCATCGACAACCCGCGCCTGTATCGCCAAGTTGCCGCGCAACTTTCGGCTTTGATGGCCGCCGGCGAGTTTCCCGGGGGCTCTCGGTTGCCCTCCGAACGCGACTTGGCAAAGCAACTGGGCGTCTCGCGCCCTTCGGTGCGTGAGGGACTCATCGCGCTCGAGGTGCAAGGCAAGGTCGAGGTTCGCGTGGGCGCGGGCATCTTCGTGGCCCTTTCCCAGCGACTCGCGGTGACGGACCCCGTGGCCGAGGGGCAAGGCCCGTTCGAGCTTCTGCGTGCTCGTTGGCTCATCGAGGGGGAGCTCTCTGCGGAGGCAGCCCGCCATGCTTCCCCCGAGGAGCTGCAAGTCGTGCGGTCCGCCGTTGCCGAAATGGAGGAGCGCCATCGGCAAAAGCGGGATGCCGAAACCGCCGATCGCAATTTTCACATAGGAATCGCCCGAGCGACACACAACGGCGCGCTCGTGTCGGTCGCGCGAGAGCTCTGGGATCAGGGCAGAGGTGCCATTTGGAAGCGCATGGAGCACCACTTTCAGACGCCTGAATTGCGGCTTGCCACGTTTCGTGATCATTGCGCGATCCTGAATGCCTTGGAAGCAAAGGACGCTCGGCGCGCCCGCGCAGCCATGCGCCAGCACCTCGAGCATGTCGACTGCGAGTTCAATCGGGGATGGGATCTGCTCAAAGAGGAAGAGTTGGAGGTGCCGCCAGGGCAGAAGGTAACCAAACGCGCCGCCTCGACTCGTAGCCGCCGCACCGAGGTTCTCTAGAAGAAGTAGAGGCAGGTCAGCTCGTAACGATTGTTGTATGCGGTCGTGCCGTCGGCCATTCCCTGCGTGACGCGCTGATACGACAAGCCAAAGCGAGCGGCCGGAGTGACGTCGACGAAGAGATTCCCGTCGACGTACCACGACCGTTGAAACACATTCCCGGCGTTCACCCACGGTTGTGTCGTGGCGTCAGGGTGGTACAGGCTCGCGATGTTGCTGGAGTTTCCCTGGCTGTAGTTGCCGGTGACGAATACGCGACCGTTAGGGGGTAAATAGTACTGAAACCCGACGATGAAGGTTTGCCAGTTGATCGTATGGAGCGTGCCGTGCGTGTCGAAGGCGACGAGCCCCGGGTCGACGTCGGGCGTGTAGGGTGTGCCGACGAGCGGCGCGGCTCCTGATCCCGACGGCTGTGGCGTTGCCATTCCCGCGGAATTCATCGGAGTGTCCGGGGGCAACGGGTACACGTTGGGCATGGTGGCACCGGCGGTCATCCCCGTGTACTGGTCGGCGTCGCCGGTCCCTGTCACGAACTCCCCGGTGATCGTCAGCGCGTTGCCCCGGTCGGTGCTGTCTCTCGCCGGAATGATCGGAATGAGTATGTCCGCGGCGATGGCCCATGCCGAGACGGGTATGGGCGGGTCTGGC
>Ga0182024_10005476_pt1 | contig 28487 bp, 21 predicted proteins | sample P32metaG_FD_120480 | JGI IMG/M metagenome (GOLD analysis project Ga0182024, IMG submission 120480) | Permafrost microbial communities from Stordalen Mire, Sweden - P3-2 metaG (Illumina Assembly) | ecosystem: Environmental > Terrestrial > Soil > Wetlands > Permafrost | place: Sweden: Stordalen...
AGCGATCCGCGCGGTTCGACCACCGTGAACCCGGTCTATTTCGAATCGCTGCGCGCTTACGAGCTGCTGGCGTCGAGCGACACGCTTTTTCTGCGGGCGCTCGAACGATTTCATCTGCGCGATTCGCAGCCCGGTTCGCTCGAATCGTTGAAACGCCGCATTCTCAAGGTCACCAAGGTGCGCGACACAAAAATCCTGGAGATCTCGGCAACCTTGCGCGATCCGAAGCAGGCGCAGGAATTGGCGGAATTTCTGGCGCGCGAAACGGTGAGGCTCACGCGGGATTCCAATCTGGAGACGGATCGCGATCTTCTCGCCGGCGCGCAAGAGCGGGCGCGAGCGGCGCAACAGGCGCTCGAACACGCGCAGGCCGAGTGGCGCGATTTCAGCACTCGCGAGCCTTCGCAATCGATTCGCGCCGAAGTGGAAGCGCTGGCCGATTCACGGGACCGTGCAGAGCGTGAACTTCTCGAATCGCGCGCCGATCTGGCCGAAGCCGCGACCGAGCCGGGTGATCCGCGGTCGGGGACGGCTCGAGCCCGCCTGGACAGTCTCGAAAAACAGAACGCGGCGCTGACCCGGGCGCTGGAAGTGAAAGCGACGCAGCTTGCCGGCCACCTTGCGCGCTCCCAGGCGATCGAGCAGCGCCTTCAGGCGGCTCAGAAGAGTTACGATGTGGCGGCTGCCCGCGTTCATGAAATTGAATCGTCCGAAGGTGTGCGCGGAGAGCGGCTGCGCGTGGTGGATCCGGGCGTGGTGCCGGAGCGGCTCAGTTCGCCGAATGTGGCGCTGAACGTCCTGCTGGCTCTGGCGGTGGGGGTGCTCGCTTCGCTGACCTACCTGACACTGGCATTTCGGCCGGCATGACCGCGACCTGCATTTTCGAGTCGCGTCCATGGCTTACCGGCGCGATGCTGGCGATTTATGCAGCGGCGGTCGCGATGGCGCGGGGGGCGGCGGAGTGGTCGCTCGCGGCGTTGCTGGTGCTGATTCCTTTGGCGCGCTGGATGGTCGCGTCGGCAGACGCCTGGCTGATTTTATTTTTCTCGGTCGCGTTGCTGGCGCCGCCGCTGCCGGTCGATATCGGAAATTCCGGACCGCATCCGGCGCTGTCCTTCGCGGCAATCGGAATCGCCATCGGGTTGCTGCGGATCGGCGAATGGAGATTCGAGCGCGGCCTGCTACCGGGCGCTCTCATCTTTTTTTTCGCGGTGGTGACCGGCAGTGTGGCCGCCGCCGCGATCTATTCGGGTCCCGAAGTAGGCGCGCAGAGCCTGGCTCGGGTCGGTCTCGCGGCGATTTCGCTGTATGTATTTTTTTACGTCTCGGCCGGGCCGGGAAGCGGATCGGGCATTTCGCCCGCCCTGATTTACGCGATCGCGATGGTGTCGGCGGCGTTCGCCTGTGTCGATTTTTTCTACCATTTCCCGGCGCCCGCGGGATTCGGGCCGCAGTTCATCTGGCTCGAGTCCGGCGTCTTTCGCCGCGCGCAGGGCTTATTTTATGAAGCGAGCACGCTGGGCAGCTTCTGCGCGTTTTTCCTGACCATGACCGCGGTGGCGCTGGTGCGCGGGTTCGGGAACCGGTTGCTGCTGCTCGCGGGCGGAGCAATTTTCGCGACGGCTTTGATTTTTTCGTATTCGCGCTCTTCCATGTTGAGTGCCGGAATCGCCATCGGCTCGCTGGCGGTGCTGGAACGAAAACGTCCGGTGGTTCGTCGCGTCGCTTTGGTTGGAGGCGGCGCGCTTGCCCTGCAGCTGATCGCGTTGATCCGGTTCGCGCCCGCTTATGCGGAAGTGTATTGGGCGCGGGTGTCGGCCTCGGTGAACGACGCTCTGTCGGCCAACGAAACGGTACTCAGCGGGAGGGCGGAATCGTGGCGCGTTCTGGGAACCTTTCTGACGGAGCATCCCTGGCATGCGCTGGTGGGCGTCGGATACAAGACGCTGCCATATTCCGACTTCATCGGACAGCGCGTGGTGGCCGACAACATGTATCTGAGCATTCTGGTGGAAACGGGAATCGCGGGACTGCTGGCGTTATTGCTGTTGAACTTCGCGATTCTCAAAGCCGGGTATGCGGCGGCGCGCTCCTCCGATCCGGAAAGGTCATTCTACGGCGCGTGGATTTTCTGCTTCTGGCTGGCGGAATCGGCGCAAATGCTGTCGGCCGATCTGCTGACGTTCTGGCGCGTGATGCCGCTGTATTTCTGGGTGCTGGCGATGGCCGTGCGACGGCGATGAAGATTCTTTTCCTGGAACAGTTCAGCGAACTCGGAGGTGGTCAGCGGAATCTGCTGGACCTGCTGCCGGCGGTTCTGGCGCGCGGGTGGGATGCGCTGGTCGCCGCGCCCGGTGACGGCCCTTTGTTCGAACACGCAGCGGCTGCTGGCGCGAACGTGATGCACCTGCCGATGGCGGCGTACACCAACGGTCGGAAGACGGCGTTCGACGCCGCGCGATTCGCTTGCGACACGATTCGTCTGCGAAGAAGCGTCCTTTGCCAGGATTGCGATGCGATCAGCGTCGGCGGCGCGCGATGGCTTCCGGCGGCGGCCCTGGGGGCTCGCGCACGTCCGGTGATTTTCCAGGCGCAGCACTTTATCGAAGATCGCCGCGCGCTGGCCGTGGCGCAATGGGCGATTGCACGAGCGGGCGTGAAGGTGGTGGCCAATTCGCGGCACGTCGGGTCGCAGTTCGGAGCGCACGACGTGGTTTATAACGGAGTCGGTGAAATCCCGTTTGCGCCGCGTGGATTTTCCGGATCGTGGCGCATCGGAATCGTGGGCCGGATCGCGCCGATGAAAGGCCAGACCGATTTTCTGCGCGCGGCGGTACTGATCGCGTCGGCGATGCCGGGCACAAGATTTGTGATTTGCGGCGCTCCGGTATTTTGTCCGGCGGCGTATTTCGAGGAAGTCGAGCGGCTCGCGCGGGGTCTTCCGGTCGATTTTTTAGGATGGCGGGAAGACGTGGCAGCGGTCTTGCGGGAACTGGATCTGCTACTGGTCCCGTCGAGTTCGGCGGAAGCGACCACGCGCGTGATCCTGGAAGCTTTTTCGGCCGGCGTGCCGGTAATCGCGTATGCCGCCGGCGGGATCGGAGAAATCGTGCGCCACGGGGAAAACGGGTTTCTGGTCCGGGAGCGCACCCCGGAGGCGCTGGCGCGAAAAGTCCTGGACGTGAGGAAGCTCGATCTGCGCAAAATTGCCGCACGGGGCCGCCAGGATTGGGAGCGAAATTACACGGTGGAACGATATCGCGAGCAGATGATGGGGATGATCGAGTCTATTTCACCCACGACGGCATCACATAGGCGTAGAACATGGTGATCAGTCCGACCACCACCGCCATAAAAATGCTGTGCCGCAGGGTGAAACGGAACAGGCGGCCTTCTTCTTCGCGCGCCAGGTGAGTGGCGGCGGCCGCTACGGCGATGCTTTGCAGGCTGATCATTTTTCCCATCACTCCGCCGCTCGAATTGGCCGCGGCCATCAGCGCGGCGTTCAGTCCCAGTCGATTCGCGGTGACCACCTGCAAGGTTCCGAACAGCGCATTGGCGGAGGTATCGCTTCCGGTGAGAAAAACTCCCAGCCATCCGAGCAGCGAGCTGAAGAACGGGAACATCGCGCCGGTGGCGGCGAACGCCAGCCCGAGCGTCGCTGTGGCGCCCGAATAATTCATGAGGAACGCCAAGCCGACCACGGTGGCAATGGTGAGCATCGGCAGCGCCAGCTGGCGGGTGGTGGTCCACAAGCAATGCAGCAGTTTCGCCGCCGGAACCCGCAGCACCAGCGCCGACGCGATCACCGCGAACAGGCACGACGTTCCCGACGCCGAGAGCAGATTCAGCGTGTACGTCGCGCCATAGGGCGAGGCTGCCGCGGTGATCGGGGGAACGCGCTGGACCAGATTATGCAGCGCCGGCCATTCGAATACGATGGTGGCGCGATTCAGCACGGCCTTGACGTCGGTCCATCCCCACAATAAGACGAAAATCACCAGCCAGACATACGGCACCCAGGCGAGAATCACGTTGCCGGTGGTGTGCCGGTGCGGTTTCGCCAGCACGGCGTCGGCCGGCTTCCAGACGCGCAGCAATGCGATCAGCGCGGCGATGGCGCAGAGTGAGGCGAGAATATCGGTGAGATAGGGACCGATGAAATTCGATGCGTAAAATTGCGCTCCCGCGAAGGCGATTCCGCAAACCGCCGCGGCGGGCGCGACCGCACGGAGAGCTTTCATGCCTCCCATCACCAGGATCAGGTAGGCGGGCACGAACACGGAAACCGGCGCGCAGATGCGGCCGACGTCGGCGGAGAGCGACATCATGGGCAGCTTGGTCACGGTCTGCAACATGATCAGAGGCGTTCCGATGGAACCGAAGGCGACCGGCGAGGTATTCGCCAGCAGGCAGATTCCGGCGGCGTAAAATGGCGAAAATCCGAGTCCGGTGAGCATCGCCGCGGCCACCGCCACCGGAGTCCCGAAGCCGGCCGCGCCCTCGATGAACGCGCCGAAGGCGAAAGCGATCAGCAGCGCCTGTAAACGCTGGTCGCCGGTGAGGCTGCCGATGGAGTCCTTGATAATCTCGAACTTGCCGGTCTCTACCGTTAGCCGGTAAAGAAGAATCGCCGTGAAGACGATCCAGCCGATGGGCAGCAGGCCGTTGGCCGCACCGTACGCGGCCGCGCTAGCCGCCATTTTCACCGGCATTCCATAGACCAGAATGGCGACGGCCGCGGCCGCTCCCAATCCAACCAGCGATGCGATCCAGGCGGGCTTTCGCATGATTCCGAGCAGCACCAGAAGAACGAAGATCGGCAGCGCGGCCACCAGCGCGGAAAGCGCTAGATTACCGGCAACGGGAGAATAGGTCTGCGGCCACATAAATGTTAAGGAGTCTATCTTACGCTACAGTGAAATTGCATGTCCCTCGGCCGGATCGACTACGCCATCCTGGCTCTTTATTTTGCGTTCGTCCTGGCCATCGGAATCATGCTCCGCCGGCGGATGGAATCGAGTGAGGATTTCCTCACTTCGCGGCACTCGGTTCCGGTGTGGATCACCAGCCTGGCGTTTCTGGCCGCGAATCTGGGCGCGCAGGAAGTGGTCGGAATGTGCGCGTCGGGGGCCAAGTACGGCCTGATGACCGCGCATTTCTACTGGCTGGGCGCGGTGCCGGCGATGATCTTCGTGGGCGTATTCATGATGCCGTTCTATTACGGCAGCCGCGCGCGCAGCGTACCGGAATACCTGAAGCTCCGATTCGATGAAAAAACGCGCGCGCTGAATGCCGCCACATTCGCGGTGATGACCCTGTTTTCGTCGGGCGTTTCCATGTATGCGCTGGGGAAATTATTCCAACTGGTGCTCGGTTGGGATTTCACCAACAGCGTGATGCTCTCGGCGGCGATTGTGCTCGTTTACACGTTTTTAGGCGGTCTTACCAGCGCAATTTATAACGAAGTTTTGCAGTTCTTCCTGATCGTTCTGGGCTTCGCCCCGCTTTCGATTCTGGCGGTAGAAAGAATCGGCGGCTGGAACGCCATGGCGGCCCGTCTGCCCGCGGTGATGACCCACACCTGGCGATATACGGCGAGCACCTCCGAAAATCCGATGGGCGTCGAAGCGTTCAGCCTGATCGCCGGGCTGGGATTTGTGTTGTCCTTCGGATACTGGTGCACGGATTTTCTGGTGATCCAGCGCGCCATGGCCGCGGACTCGATGTCGGCCGCGCGGCGGACTCCGCTGATCGCCGCGTTTCCGAAAATGGTGATGCCGTTCATCGTCATCGTGCCGGGCATCGCGGCGCTGGCGCTAATGCACCTGGGCGTCGGCTATACGCTGCCTCCGAAAGACGGCGGGTTGGATTACGACCAGGCGCTGACCACGCTGATGGCAAAATTTTATCCATCCGGAATGCTGGGCGTGGGATTGACGGCGCTGATGGCCTCGTTCATGAGCGGCATGGCGGGAAACGTCACGGCGTTCAACACGGTGTTCACCTACGACCTGTACCAGGGCCATATTCGCAAGAATGCACCGGATCGGCATTATTTGTGGGTCGGACGCGCCAGCACTATCGGCGGCGTGGCGCTGTCCATCGGGACCGCTTATCTGGCGCGGCAGTACAACAACATCATGGATGTGCTGCAACTGGTTTTTTCATTCGTCAACGCCCCGCTGTTCGCGACCTTTCTACTGGGAATGTTCTGGAAGCGGGCGACCGGACACGGCGCGTTCACCGGTCTGATCGCCGGGACATCGGCCGCAGCGTTGACGCATGGGCTTACCATCGCCGAAGGAAAAGGCGGTTGGATCGGGGTGGTGCATCAGTTTCCTTCGACCATGGCGCAGAATTTCTGGATTGCGATTTGCGCCTGGACCACCTGCTTCGTGGTGACGATGGTGGTGAGCCTGGCGACCAAACCCAAGCCGGTGGCGGAGTTGAGCGGGCTGGTTTACGGCGTTACCCAAATTCCGTACGAAAAGGACGAGCCGTGGTACAAGCGACCCGGACCGCTGGCCATGATCGTAGGTGTCGCGCTAATCGTCCTTAATCTGGTCTTTTGGTAGCTTTTATGCTCGATTTGCGCTTCCCAATCGGCATTTTCTTTTCGATCCTCGGAATCGTGCTGGTTTCAACGCCGGGCGCGCGGGCGGAGCTGACTTCGGTGCCCGTAAACCTTTATTCCGGGCTGGCGATGCTGGTATTCGGAGGAGCGATGTTGTGGCTGGCCCGGCGCCGATCGTAAAGCGGTTCCGGGAAGTTTATCCTTCAAGCGGCGAACCGCGGGTCTGGCGCGCTCCCGGACGAGTGAACCTGATCGGCGAGCACACCGATTACAATCTCGGCCGGGTGCTGCCGATGGCGATCCAACTGGAGTGCGCGGTCGCAACCGCGGCGTTCGATGGTAACGTGTTGCGGGTGATTTCGGATCAGCTTTCCCGCGGAGCGCAGTGGCGCATCGACGACATTCCCAATCTGGAGCCACAAGGGGATTGGAGCGATCGCGTGGCGGGAATCGCCTGGGAGCTGGCCCGGCGGGGCGTGACGATTGAACCGCAAAACGTGCTGATTTCCTCTACCGTGCCGTTGGGTGGCGGGCTCAGCTCGTCGGCGGCCTTCGGAGTGGCGCTGGCGCTGGCGCTCGGCGGCGCGCGCGATCCGCTGGAGCTGGCGCAAGTGGCTCGTGCGGCGGAGATGGATTTCGTGGGTGTGCCGTGCGGCATCATGGATCAGTTTGTTTCGACGCACGGACAGGCGGGCGCGGCGATTCTGCTCGACTGCCGGTCATTTGAATTTCGCCCTGTGAAATTGCCGCAGGAGATCGCCGTTGTCGCCGCGAATTCGATGGTGAAACACGATCTGGGCAATTCGGCTTATCGGAGACGCGTGGAAGAATGTGCCGACGCCGCGCGGCTGCTGGGCGTGGCGAGTCTGCGCGAGGCCACCGCCGATCGCCTGAAGGAACTGAGCGGAGTGCCTCTGAAACGGGCGCGCCACGTGGTGACGGAGAATATCCGCGTCGAGAGATTCGCGGCGGCGGCGCAGCGGGGCGACCCGGAAGAGATGGGGCGGGCGATGATCGAGTCTCACCGAAGTCTGCGCGATGATTACGAAGTGAGCTGCGCGGAACTTGATTTTCTGGTGGAGACTGCTCTAGAGGTTCCAGGGGTGTTTGGCGCAAGGTTGACCGGCGGCGGCTTTGGCGGGTGCACGGTGAACCTGGTGCGCCGGGAAGCGGTGAACGGCCTTGAAGCAGCGCTGATTTCGAGCTATCGGGCAGCGTTCGGGCGGACCCCGGAAATTCATGTTTGTGCCGCGTCGGCGGGAGCGTCACAATTAATTTGAGAGTATTTCCGTCCGCTTCGCACTAACTTAGCAAGTAGATGTCCTCCGAACCGGGAACAGGCGACGGTGGCCCACGCAAGCAAGGCAGAGCGTGCGGACGCGTCGCCTGTTCCTTCACACCCGCCCGGCGTCGCCACAGTGGCGTGCGGCACGCTGAAGTGTCAAGTATCAGGACATCGTTCACACGCAGTCTCATGACATGCGTTACACGGGCAAGGACGAGGAATCCGTGTTTTGGCCTTCTAAGAAGGGTTAGGGGTCGCAGGGGCGAAGCCCCCGTTTAGAAGCCTTCGGTGCGAGCTCGCTGCAGCTGGGCAGAATCTACCGGATGAGACTTACCCGTGGGAAGATCAAACTCGCGCACCAGGGTACGGCAGAACCACACCGCGACTCGATCGTCTAGAAGTTGCAGCTGCACCTGCTCTCCCATAAAGCCCGGCTGATGAAGTAGCTGCGGCCGGCCAGGCACACGCCTCCGTTCTCGCGCACCTTGCGCACTTGCGAAGGATCGGAATAGTCCCAAGGTTGGTCCGGCGCCTGGAAACGACGCGCGCTGGGCCTCCAGCGGCTGGCCGGTAGTTGCATCTCTAAAGCCTGGTGGGGACGCACGTGATTGTGTTCGTGGCGATATCGCTCCAACCAATCCTGCCAGTTTTCCTCCGCCGGCTTGGGCCGTTTCGACATGGCCGCTTCCAGACTGCGATTGCAGCGCTCGATTTTGCCTTGCGTCTGGGGATGGCGGTATCCGCTTAAATACACGCGGATGCCTTGCTTCATCAACCACACGGTGAGCCAGGTCCATCCCGAACTCGATTGCATATTCCACCACGGAGTGCCGTGATCCATCAGCATCGCCTCGGGCAACCCGTCGCGCTGAAAGATCGAAGTGAGATGCTGCTGGACCGGCGCGGCCTGCGTGCTGGTGGTTTCGAACAGACCCAGCAGATAACGGCTATGATCGTCCAACACCACCAGTGGCAGGCAGCCGGGCCGGGTATGGGGCATGCCTTTGAAGTCCATCTGCCAGAGCTGATTGGGGGCCTCGCGCTCGAAGCGTTGGGTGGCGGCGCGGTGCCGATCGCCTTCCGGCACCAGACCGTGGCGCAGCAGGATGCGATGCACGGTGATGCGCGGAATCGAAAGGTGCTCGCGCTGGAGCAGTTCGGCGAGCTTGCCCGCGCCCCAATCGGGATACTGTTGGCGCAGCGCGATCACCCGCTGTTCTTTTTCGGCGGCCGTTCGCGTCGGACTACGAAGCGGACGACGGCTTTTTTCTGCGAGTTGTTCCAGGCGTTCGCATTGGCGATAGCGTTGCAGCCAACGATACCCGGTGGGGCGGCTGATCTCGAATTCTTCACACAGAGCCTTCATCTGCTCGCGGCCGCTGCTGGCTCGAATGGCAAACTTCAGTCTCTGCGCGCTCACATCCTCGGCTTTCCACGTCAAAGGAGCCTCCTGGGCGGGAGGTCCTATTTTGTCTCAGGTGTAACGCATGTCATGAGACTACGTGTAAAGGATGTCATGAGACTGTACACACGAGTGCGTGCCACAAATTTCAATCTAGGCCGGCGGCCGGGATGCCCATTCGTTGAATTCTGCGATGCTGGGGTGAATGCGTGTCAATGAAATTGCCGGCTGGTTGGACGCCACCTGGGAGGGCGATGGCGACCTGGAGATCGGCGGCGCTGCGGCGCTCGAAGACGCACGGGAGCACGATCTTTCCTTCGCGACGCTGCGCACGCTGAAACAGGCCGAGCAATCGCGCGCCGGATGCCTGCTGGCGCCCCTCGATTTTCCTAACCCAACCGGTCGTACCTTGATTCGCGCGGCCGATCCGCGGGAAGCGATCACTCGGGCGATCGAGAAACTTTATCCTGCCGTTCCAACGCCGACGGGCATTCATCCGACCGCGATCATTGGAGAAAATTGCGAGATCGCCAGCGATGCTTCGATCGGGCCGCTGGTGACCATCGGAGCGCGGACTCGGATCGGCGCGGGCTGCTCGATCGGAGCTGGAACCGTGGTCGGCGACGACGTCGAAATCGGCGAGGGGTCGATTTTGCATCCGCGGGTGACCGTTTACGGTCGGGTCAGGATTGGCCGGGAAGCCATTTTACATTCGGGCTGCGTGATCGGCGCGGATGGTTTTGGATTCGTGTTCAACGGCGGCGCGTACCGGAAATTTCCGCAGATTGGGCGCGTGGAGATCGGCGACCGCGTGGAGATCGGCGCGAATTCCTGCGTGGATCGCGCGGCTTTGGGTGTGACTTCGATCGGTGAAGGAAGCAAGCTCGACAACCTGGTTCACATTGCCCACAATTGCAAGATTGGGCGGCACGTAGTGATCGCGGCGCAGACCGGATTTTCGGGCGGCGTCGAGGTCGGCGATTATGCGGTGATCGGCGGGCAGGTGGGCGTCGGCGACAAGGCGAAGATCGAATCGCGGGCGGTGCTTGGGTCGGGCAGCGGAGTGTTGACGTCGAAGATCGTGCGGGCCGGCGAGGTGATGTGGGGGACGCCGGCGAGGCCGTTGCGTGAATATTTGAGGCAGCTGGCGGCGCTCGCGAGGTTGGGGAAGAAGGCGGAAAACAGAAGCCAGAAGCCAGAAGCCAGAAGCCAGGAGCCAGAAGCCAGGAGCCAGAAGCCTGAAGCCTGAGGCCAGAAGCCAGAAGCCAGAAGCCAGAAAAAGGAGTTGAGAGAAACGTTGGGTCGCTGGCACATAAATAGAGTGCCGGCGACGACGTTCCGAGATCTGGTGGTCTGGCGGAAAAGCCACGAGTTTGTGCTTCAGGTCTATCTCGAAACGCGCGGGTTTCCAGCCGATGAACGCTTCGGTCTGACCCGCCAGTTGCGGAGGTCGGCAGTTTCGATTCCAGCAAACATTGCCGAAGGATTTGTGAAACGGGGAACGGCCGATAAACTCCGCTACTTGAACATCGCGCAAGGCTCGCTCGAGGAAAGCCGCTATTATCTGATTCTGGCAGCCGAACTAAGCTTCGCGGACACCGCCAAGCTTCAGCTCAAGATCGAGGACTGGAGCCGGCTTCTTGAAGCCTACTCCCTGGCGATTCGCACGTCGGTCCACGCCCGAATTCCGGCGCCTCGCTCCTGACTTCCGGCTCCTGGCTCCTGGCTTCTGGCTCCGCTATTTCTTCCAATCCATTGTTTCCGTAACGCTGACGCGCGCTTTCGGATAGACCACCAGACGAAAGCGGACGGCTACTGAGGAATTGCGGTAAATGATGCTGCCATTCTTAAGCTGCGCGGCATCCAGGTCCACGGATTTGGTGTAGCTACCGTCTTCGATCTCAAGCGCGCCACGTTCGGCCGTGCGGATGGCGGGCGCCTGGCGGTCCCAGCGGACATTCAGGTTGTCGTCGGCCCGTGAAATGGAGAGGCCGAGAGAAAAATTCTGTGAATCGTGCGCGGCCGATCCGGAGTCGCGTCCTAGAGCGATCATCAGCCCCAGGGCGACGCCGAATAGGAGAAACACGAACGATAACGGAATCCAGACGGCGCTGCGGAGCCGCGAGCGGGTAGGCCCCAGGTCGGGAGCGGGCTCCAGCACCTTATCGAAGCGCCGGTAGGTTTCAGAAGGGTTCGCGTCGTAGGAGGAGCGCGGCGGAGGATCTTCACCGCCTGAAAGCTCGCGGCGGCGAAAAGGAAATTCGAGCTCGGTGGACACCGGAAACAATCCGTCTTCGCGAATAAAGAATCCACCGAGGCTGACCTTGGTTCCGTAAGGCTTGATCAGCAGGGCGACGTGGGCGGGCGCGGCGAAATAGCGGTCGAGCAATTCGACGTCTTCCGGCGCCAGCGACAATCCGTCCCGCAGGTGGCTGCGATAGAAACCGACCGCGTAAACGGGGCGCGACTCATCCGGCTGCCAGTGGTTACAGGCGTCCTCGAACCCGGGACGATCTTCGTCTCCCAATATGTAGGAGGGGCCGTTCTTATGTTCCGATTCGACGGGTTCGAAATCTTCGATTCGAACGACGGTGAGATCGTCGTGCTCGATGGTGCCGAGAAGCACGCCGCCGACCTCGGCGCCGCGGCTGGGACCGGATCCGGTGGTAACCTGGACCGAAAGACGATCCACCACGTCCAGATGGATATGGACAGCGACAGCTTTCCCGGCGATCTGCCAGACGAAATAACCGGATCTGCCTTGTGGTTGCGCCGCCATACCGCTAACGTTTTATCGTACTAACGTTTATCCTACTACGGTGCCTGGAGTTCTTTACATTGTTTCGACGCCGATTGGCAACCTGGAAGACATAACCGCGCGGGCCGTCCGCGTACTGGGCGAAGCGGACTTAATCGCCTGCGAGGATACGCGGCAAACAAGGAAGCTGCTCGACCACTACGGGATTTCGAAACCGGCGGTCAGTTATCACGAGCATAACGAAGCGGCGCGCTCGGCGGAACTGATCGAGCGAATGAGCGGAGGAGAGAACATCGCGCTGGTGTCGGACGCGGGAACGCCGCTGATTTCGGACCCCGGTTATCGGGTGGTGCGGGCGGCGATCGACGCCGGAATCACGGTGACGCCGATTCCGGGTCCGTCGGCGGCACTGGCGGCGCTGGCGGCGTCCGGTCTGGCGACCGATGCATTCCGGTTTTGCGGGTTTTTGCCCCCTAAAATGACGCAAAGGCGCAAAATACTCACCGATTTGCAAGATGAGGATTGCACGCTCATTTTTTACGAGGCTCCGCACCGGATCGTGGAGGCGCTCGAAGATATCGTGTCGACGATGGGCCCACGGCCAGTGGTGGTGGCGCGCGAAGTGACGAAGATGCACGAAGAGTTTCTGCGCGGGACGGCGGAGGAAATTCGCGCCGAGCTGGCGCAGCGGGCTTCCATTCGCGGAGAGATTACGGTGCTGATCGGCAAGGGCGCGGCGGTGACGCTGGACGACCGGTCGATCGAAGAGGCGGTGCAAGAGTTGGAGCAGCAGGGCGTGGCGAGAATGGAGGCGATTAAACGCGTGGCGAAAGCTCGCGGGATCTCCAAACGCGATGCGTACCGGCAGGTTTTGAAATAATCACGCGCCGATGTAGCGGGCATAGATGCTGCGCGCCATGCCGATATCGGTGGTGCCTTTGATGATCGCGCGGCCGTCCGGAAACACGGTGAGCTCATAAGGATCGAGCCCGACCCGCAAGGCGAATTCGTTCGATCGAACCGGCGCGATTCCAGCGAGCTGATCAGCCAGCGCCCGAAGATCGACCGGCCGGGTGCGTTCATGGATCTGCACGGCGTTGCGGCCGCACAGGCTGATGGGCGCGCGGCGGGAGCCATCGAGATGCACGAACTCGCGCCGGGCGCAACACGGGCAGGCGGGATCACGCGCGGGCGGGTCGATCTGGCGAATCTCGCCCGACCACACGTCGACGGTAGTTAGCCGGGCGATCACGGGATCGCCGGTGAGAATTTTTAGCGCATCGGCGACCTGCAGCGCGGCGATGGTCGCGGTGACGGAGCCGAGCACACCGGCGGTTTCACACGTCGGGTGCGCGCCCGCGGGCGGATCGGGATAGATGCAGCGGAAGCAGGCGGTGCTCTCAGGAACGATGGCGAGCTTCAAGCCATAGCTTCCCACGGCCGCGCCGTAAATCCATGGAACGCCACCGTGAACGGCGGCGTCGTTGATCAGGTAGCGGGTCTCGAAGTTGTCGGTGCCGTCGAGAATGAGGTCGATGTTCTCGAGCAGCTCGACGGCATTCGACGGGGTCAGATCGGCGACCGCCGGTTCGATGACGACTTCGGAATTGATCTGCCGCAAGCGGCGCGCCGCCGCCGCTGCTTTGGGGGTGCCGTCACGCGCATCGGATTCATCGAAGAGAAATTGGCGCTGCAGGTTGCTCAGTTCCACAAAATCGCGATCGATGAGGCGCAGCAGACCGGCGCCGGCCCGGGTCATCAATTCGGCCTGCACGCTTCCGAGCGCTCCGCACCCTACGACGGCCACGCGGGCAGCGCGAATTTTCCGCTGGCCTTCGCTGCCGAGCGGGGCGAAGCGGACCTGTCTTGAGTAACGTCCGGTCTCCATCTTCAATCACGATGGTAACAGCAACTCGTGCGTTATCATTGTGGAACGTGCGTCCGTCGGTGCTGCTCCTCCTGCTTGTCGCGACCATTGTAGTCGCGCAGGCGCAGCAATCCGGTGTCGAATTCGAGGGCAAATCGATCCGCCGGATCGAGTTCTCTCCGCCGGCTCAGCCGCTCCCCACGGCCGAAATGGAACGTCTGCTGCCCTTTCACGCAGGAGAGAAACTCCATCTGGCCGACCTGCGCGTTGCGATACAAAGTCTGTATCAAACAGGACGGTTTTCAAATGTTTCGATCAACGGCCGGGTCGATGCAGAGAGCGGAGGAGTGGTGTTGACCATCTCGACCGAGGTCACTTATTTCGTCGGGGGCGTGATGATCGAGGGTGTTTCCGAGCCTCCGACCAAAGGACAGCTGGCCACGGCGACCAAGCTGGAGCTGGGATCGAGCTTCGCCGAAGCTGATGTGCAACAGGCGACGGAGAATATCGAGGAGCGGCTGCGCGCGAACGGACTCTACCGCGCCAAAGTCACCTCGCACCTGGACCGATTTCCAGCAACGGAGGAGGTGCTGGTTCATTTCGACATCCATCCGGGCGACCGGGCCCGGTTCGACGGGGTGACTCTGACCGGCGATTTTATCAAGTCGCCGGAGAGCATCGTGAAGGAGACGCATTGGCGGCGCGGCTTCGGGCCGGTCCGCTTTCCGGGCTGGCGCGCGGCGACGGAAAGCCTGATTCAGAAAGGCATCAATCGGGTACTCGATAATTTTCAGCGCGGCGATCATTTGCAGGCTACGGCGACGCTTGAAAGTCTGGAATATCATGACGACACCAACACGGTGACGCCGGCGCTGGCGCTGCAAAGCGGGCCGATTCTCGAAGTGTTGACTACCGGCATCCACGTGTCGCGCGGAAAATTGCGGCAGCTGATTCCGGTCTATCAGGAACGAACGGTGGACCGCAGTCTGCTGCTGGAAGGCCGCCGCAACCTGATCGAATATCTGCAATCGCAAGGATATTTCGATGCGCAAGTGGACTTCCAGGAGACTTCGCCCGAAGCGGGACGCGCGGTGATCGATTACACCGTCACGCCGAATCTGCGGCACAAACTGGTGCACCTGGGGATCGACGGCAACCGGTTTTTCGATACAGAAACCCTGCGCGAGCGCCTGGAGGTGACGCCCGCGCGCTTTCTGAGTCCGCGCTTCGGTCGCTTCTCTCAGAAGATGCTGGACGGCGACCTCGATGCGATCCGCGATCTCTATCATTCGAACGGCTTCCGCGACGTAGAGGTGACGGGCAAAACCGCGGACGATTACAAAGGCGTACACGGCCATCTTTCGGTGTACATCGACGTGCGGGAAGGGCCGCAGTGGTTCGTCGACAAGCTGGACCTGCAGGGGTTTCCCGAGTCGGACCTCGCGTATATGAAATCCGCGTTGCAATCGACCGCGGGCGAGCCGTTCAGTGAAGCCAACGTCGCCGCGGATCGAGAGACGATTCTGAGCTACTACTACAACAACGGGTATCCGGACGCGACGTTCGACTGGAATCAGACGCCAGGCACGTCGGATTATCGCGTCAACGTCACCTATATCGTTTCGCCCGGCAAGCGCGTGTATGTGCGGAGTGTGCTGGTGCGCGGCCTGGAGACGACGCGGCCCTCAGTAGTGAACAGCCGCATTCTGCTGCAGCCCGGCGATCCTATCTCGCAGCAGCGCATCGCGGAGAGCCAGCAGAAACTGTACGATCTGGGAATTTTTTCGAAAGTGCAGACTGCGATCCAGAATCCAGACGGCGAGGAGGACAGCAAGTACGTGCTGTTCGACCTGGATGAAGCCAAACGGTATTCGTTCAACGGGGGAATCGGCGCGCAGCTGGGGCGCATCGGCGCCGGCGTGACGACGTTTGACGAGCCGGCGGGCACCACGGGATTCAGCCCGCGCGTATCGCTCGGAATCAGCCGGCTGAACCTGTTTGGCGAGGGGCGCACGTTGAGCCTGCAAACCCGTTTTTCAACCATCGAGCAGCGCGCGTTATTGAGCTACACGGCGCCGCAGCTCGGGGGCAATCCGAATCTGACGCTGACGATCTCCGGGCTGTTCGATAATTCGCGCGATATCCGGACGTTCGCGGCGCGGCGCTGGGAGGGATCGGCACAACTCGCGCAGCGGATCACGCGGGCGGTGAGCATGCAGTATCGCTTCACTTACCGTCGCGTCACGATTACGGACCTGGTGATCTCACCCGAGCTGGTCCCGCTGTTTTCTCAGCCGGATCGCGTGGGGCTGGCGTCCATGACCTTTATTGAGGACCGGCGCGACGATCCCATCGACTCGCATCGCGGCGTCTACAATACCATTGACGTAGGTATGGCGTTCAAGGCGCTGGGCTCGGAGACCGAGTTTACCCGGGTGTTGATGAGGAACTCGACTTATCACCCGATCACGCGCAAGGTGGTGATCGCGCGAACGCTGCAATTCGGCTGGATCCAGCGGTTGGCGGGAGCGCCCGATATTCCTCTGGCAGAGCGATTCTTTGCCGGAGGCGCGACCTCCGATCGGGCGTTTCCGGATAATCAGGCTGGTCCGCGCGATCTGGAGACAGGATTCCCGCTGGGGGGGAACGCGCTGCTGATGCATTCGACTGAACTGCGCTTCCCGCTGATCGGCGACAACCTGGGCGGCGTACTTTTTCATGACATCGGCAACGTCTATGCGGACGTGCGCGATATCAATTTTCGATTTCATCAGCTGAACAATCAGGATTTCGATTACCTGGTGCAGGGAATCGGCTTCGGAATCCGCTACCGAACGCCGGTCGGCCCGATTCGAGTGGATTTCAGCTTTAGCCCCGATTCGCCGCGATTTTTTGGTTTTCAAGGCACTTTTGACCAGTTATTGGCGAACCAGGGGACGCTGACGAATCAGCGGATCAACGCTTTTCAGTTTCATTTTTCGCTGGGGCAGACGTTTTGAGGAAACTTCGAATCATTGTCGCGATGGCGGTTGCCCTGGCGGGTCGCGCAGAAATTCTGGATCGTATCGCGGTCAGCGTGGGCAAGCAGGTGATCACCGAACGCGAGGTGATGCGCGATCTGAGGGTCGCCGGTTTTCTAGATCAGAAGCCGGTGGATGCGAGCGGCGATCAAAAGCGCAAGGCGGCGGATCGCTTGGTGGATCAGCTGCTGATCCTGCAAGAGGCGGCGCTGACACGGGTGAATTTGTCGTCGCCTGAAGACGCGCGGAAACTACTGGAGGATGTGAAGGCCCAATATGGAGCCGACTACGACTCCGCGCTGGCTGGTTATCAGATCACCGAGGAGGACGTCGTTAATCATATGCTGGCCGGTCTTCGGGCCATGCGCTTCACCGATCTTCGGTTTCGTCCGGAGATCGAGCTTTCCGAAGAGGAGCTACGAGATTTCTACAACTCGCTGGTAGTTGACTGGAAGCAGAAGAACGCCAGGGAAATACCAACGTTCGAGGCGAGCCGCGATCAGGTGGAGAAGCTGTTGATGGATCAGCGAACGGCTCAGGCGCTCGATCGGTGGCTGGGCAATCAGCGCACAGAGACTCAGATTCTATATCGCGAACAGGTGTTCAAATGAGGCGATTGGGGCGAGTGCTGCTGCGCGTCCTGGTGGGGGCGCTGGTGATCGTGACGGCTTGCGCCATCAGCGGTGTGCTGGTGGTCCGCAGTGGCTGGTTCCGGGAACGCGTGCGCGAACGGATCATCGGGGAAATCGAAAAAATGACTGGCGGGCGCGCCGAACTCGGCAGCTTCGCGTTCGACTGGACGCGGCTGACCGCTACCGTCACGGGGCTGGTGCTTCACGGGAAAGAGCCGGCCGGCGATCCACCGCTGCTTACGGTGAACTCGGTGACCGTGGGGCTGCGAGTGATTTCGATGTTCGAACGCAAGGTCGATCTGTCGTATCTGCGGGTCGAGCAGCCGCGGATGCGCATCGTGTTTTATCCCGACGGGTCCAACAATCTACTGATCACACGGGCGAATTGGGCGGAGGGCCTGCTGAGCGCTGCGGTCGGCCGGTACGAGGTGAACGATGGGCTGCTCGATTACGATCAACGTCGGATTCCGGTGAATATTCGGGGTGAAAATCTGCGCGCGGCGATGCGCTACGACGCGCGCGGGCGCCGCTACCGGGGAGAACTGGAATCGCGCGCGGTGCGAGTGATGGCCGTGGGCGGCGCGCCGATCGGGATTGGAGTTTCGGCCTCCTTCGCGATTGAGCGGACCGGGATCGAGATTACAGCGCTGCGATTGTCCACCAGGAGTTCGCACGCGGATCTTAGCGGCAGGCTGAACGATCCCCAGTCGCCCCATGGGACGCTGCGCGTGAAGGCGGCGATCTCGGTAGGCGAGCTGGCGGCCCTGTTTGCGTGGCCGGTAACGCGCACCGGCAACGCGGCTTTCGACGGCCAGATTTCCCTGTCGCTCGACACTGCCGCCATCAGCGGTCGAGTGGTTGCTCGCGGCATCGGCTACACGCGCGATCGCCTAAAAATCGAAGGCGCGGATTTCACGGCCGACGTGCGGCTGAGCCCGAACCGGCTCGCGCTGAGCGCCATCAGGATCCATGCGCTGGACGCAACGATCGAGGGCGCGGCGGAGTTGAAGAATTGGAGTCAATTTCATTTCGATGGAAATGTGGGCGGCTTGAATGTTCGCGAAGCAGCGGCAATGGTTACGCCGCGAACGATCCGGTGGAACGGAACTATCGCCGCGGGATTCGCCCTGGATGCCACCTTGGGTGAGCCGACTGCGAAACTGGAAGCGTCGATCGCCATTACTCCGGCGGCCGGTGGCACTCCCTTAGAAGGTCAGATCGAGGCGACTTACGATCAGGCGGCGGGAAAAGTGCGGTTGGGAAATTCGCATTTGGCGACGTCCGCGACGCGGCTCGACGTTTCGGGGACGCTCGGCGAAACGCTCGACGTCCGCGCGCAATCGAGCAATCTCGACGATGTGCTTCCGGCGCTGGCCCTCGCGGAAGAGAATGCTCCGAAGGAGCTGCCGATCAAGCTGCACAACGGGCGCGCAACGTTCAGTGGACGGATTTCGGGGCCTTTCAATGACCCGCGCCTATCGGGTCAGGCGACCGTGCAGAGCGCGAGCGTCGAGGGGCACGCGTTCGACCGATTTTCAGGGCAGATCGAGGCTACTACGACCAGCTTGCGGATCGATCGGGCGGCGATGGCCCGCGGACCGACGCAGATAAACGGGTCCGCCGAGGTCACCAAGACCGCGATCGAGGCGCAGTTGAATGTGCGCAACGCGCAGATTGCCGAGCTGGCCAAAGAAGCAGGTGTGAATACGACGGTCACCGGAACGGCATCAGGGACGGCTCACTTATCGGGTGCACCGCAACGGCCCGACGCCGAAATTACCGTCGACGTCGAAAAGCCGGCGGGGTTCGGCGAGCAACTGGACCGTCTGCGAGCCACTTTCCGATATTCGGCGGAAACGATCACGGTGACCGCGGGCGAGGCAGATCTGGCTTCCGCGCGGCTTCACTTCGAGGGCGATTACAAGCATCGCGCGAACGATTGGAAAAATGGCGACGCGAAGTTTGCATTCGTAGCGGAGGCGGTTCCGCTGTCCGCGGTTAAAGCGTTCTCAAATCTCCAAACCGGAGTCGATTCCAAGGTCGACGCGAAAGCGAACGGCGTAGCGCGGATCGCCCAGGGAGAGCTGACCATCACTTCGATTGACGGGAATGCGACCGCGCACGCGGTCACCTGGGATCGCCAGGGTTTCGGCGATATTGCGTTTACGGCGGAGACACGGGGCGACGAGGTTGCGCTGCGTGCGGCCGCGGAGGTGCGCGATATTTCTGTTCAGGCCCAAGGATCGTGGCGTTTCTCGGGCGAGATGCCCGGGACCGCGACAGTTAGATTTTCCCGCGCGAATCTCGCCACGGTCCACAACATCGTGATGACCGGGGGGCCGCTGGAGAATACGGCGCTGCCGTTTGAAGGCTTTATCGATGGAGCGAGCGCGATGATCTCAATCGCGCTGCGCAAGCCTCGTGATTTTCACGCGGAGTTGACGGTGGGCACTCTCGAAATCCATCCGAAACCGACGGAAACGCTCCGGCTGGGAGTGCAGGCGCAGGACATCGCTCTGCGGAACGCCAAGCCGGTGGTGGTAGAGATTTCTTCGAGCCAGGCGCTGATAAAGGCGGCCCAGTTCGCCGCTCGCGACACCGACCTCGAAGCCACGGGAACAGTGGCGTTCAATTCGAAGACCGGGTCCGACCTGAGCGTGAAGGGATCGGTGAACCTGATCATTTTGCAATTGCTGAATCCGGATCTGGTGGCGCGGGGAAGCGCCACCGTGCAGGCCAGCGTTCGCGGATCGCTAAGAGATCCGCAGTTGAGCGGACGCATGGAGCTGAAGAACGCGTCGCTGTACCTTGGCGACCTGCCGAACGGCATCGATAATGCGAACGGCGCGGTGGCATTCGACCGCAATCGCGCGACCATCGAGAAATTGACCGCGGAAACGGGCGGAGGCACTATCAATTTGGGCGGTTTCATCGGCTTCGGCTCGCCGTTAGTTTATCGGCTGCAAGCCACGGTCGCGAAGGTAAGGGTTCGATATCCGGAGGATGTCAGTGTGACATTTGACGCGACGCTGGCGTTGAACGGGACCTCGGAGGCGAGCACGGTTTCCGGCCTGATGACCCTGACGCGAGCGTCCTTCACTCCTCGCGCCGATCTGGCGCGGATCGTGGCGCAAGCGGCGCGGCCGATACCGGCGCCGGCTACGTCGAGCGACTACATCCGCGGAATGCAGTTCGACGTGCACATCGAAAGCGGCCCGGGGTTCGAGCTTCAGACGTCGCTGACGCGCAACCTGGAGGCGGAAGTGGATCTGCGGCTGCGTGGCACACCGCTGCGGCCGGCGCTCCTCGGCTCGGCTTCGGTGAATGAAGGAGAAGTGCAGATGTTCGGGAACCGCTACACCGTCAATCGCGGCGATATTCGTTTCGTGAACCCGGTGAAGGTGGACCCGATCCTGGATATGGATCTCGAAACGAAGGCGCGCGGCGTGACGGTGAACATCGCCATTTCCGGTACGCTTCAGAAACTCAACGTGAATTACAGCTCCGATCCGCCGATGCAGCCGCGCGAGATTATCGCGCTGCTGGCGGTGGGCCGCACGCCGGCGGACAACGCCGGGTTGAGCTCGGAATCGTCCGCCGCCAGTTCCAGCAGTCTGGCGGAAGCCGGCGGCGGATTAATCTCACAGGCGATTACCGCGCAGCTTTCGAGCCGCTTGCAACGCTTCTTCGGCGCCAGCCGGGTAAAGATAGATCCTACGCTCACCGGCGTCGAATACCTGCCGCAGGCGCGGCTCACCATCGAGCAACAGGTTTCGAGCGACATCACGCTCACCTATATTACGAACCTCAACCGAACGCAGGAACAGATCGTACAGGTGGAATACGATTTCAGCCGGCAGTGGTCGGCCATCGCCACCCGCGAGGCCAACGGGCTGTTCGGAGTTGATTTTCAATATAGGAAGAGATTCAAATGACCAACCTCGCCGCCGCGGATATGGTGGAGAAGCAGTTGCGACGACGGGGCATCCGCGACCGGCGCGTGCTGGACGCGATGCTCGCGATTCCCCGCGAAGAATTCGTTCCGCGCGAATTTCGCGACGAAGCTTACGCTGACGCACCGCTCCCTATCGGCTACGGCCAGACCATCACGCAACCGTACATGACTGCTTTAATGGCGGAATCGCTGGAGTTGACCGGCGATGAAAACGTTCTCGACGTCGGTACGGGATCGGGATATCACGCGGCGGTGCTCGGCGCGCTCGCTCGGCGGGTGATTTCGGTGGAGCGGATTCCGGAGCTGTGCGTTCTGGCTCGTGCGAATCTTTTGCGCATGGGGCTCGATTCGAACATCACCGTGCTGTGTGCGGACGGATCTATGGGCATCTTGGAAGAGAGCCCATTCCAAGGGATCTCCGTCGCGGCGGCGGCGCCGTCAACTCCTCCGGCGCTGATCGATCAACTCGACGATCCGGGGATTCTGGTGATCCCGGTAGGCGACCGGACGGACCAGGACCTGCGCGTCATTCGCAAGGAAAATGGAAAGATGACGACGCATGTGGCGACGGGATGCAGGTTCGTGCCGCTCCTGGGACGCGAAGGGTGGCAGGACAATTAATGACGGAAAAGCTGGAATTGCAGGCCGCCGAGATGCGGGCGCTGGGGTATCGCGTGATCGATGTGATCGTGGATCACTTCGAGCATCTGGACGAAAAGGTGGTTGGTGCGAAAGGCGATCCCGTGGTGTTAAGGCCTTTGTTTCGGGAGCCGCCACCGTCGCTGCCGGTGCGGCCCGATGAGATTTTCGCGCGACTGGAGCGCGACGTTCTGCCGCACATCATGAACATCTGCCATCCGCGTTTTTTCGCGTTCGTTCCGGGTCCTTCGAACTTTGTGAGCGTGATGGCGGATGCGCTGGCCGCGGGGTTCAACGTATTCAACGGGTCCTGGCTGGGAGGGTCGGGTCCGGCGGCGCTGGAACTGGCGGTGATCGACTGGTTCCGCAACTGGTGCGGATTCCCGGAGACGGCCGGCGGCCTTTTTGTCAGCGGCGGATCGATGGCGAACCTGACGGGTCTGGTGACCGCGCGTCATACCAAACTCGACGACCGGACCGAGCGAGCGGTCATTTACTATTCCGACCAGACGCATTCTTCGGTTGATCGCGCGCTGCGCGTAATCGGATTCCTGCCGGAGCAGATTCGCCGGATCGCGTCGGACGCTTCGTTTCGATTGCCGATGGACGCGCTCGCCCGGAACGTCGACCAGGATCGCGCGGCGGGATTGCGGCCGTTTGCGGTGATCGCCAACGCGGGGACAACGAATACGGGAGCGATCGATCCGCTGCGTGAAATCGCCGGCTTTTGTCGTGCGGAGAATTTGTGGATGCACGTGGACGGCGCCTACGGCGCGGCGGCGGTGGTCAGCGAGCGCGGGCAAAAACTGCTGGCGGGAATCGAACTGGCCGATTCGCTGTCCTTCGATCCGCACAAGTGGCTATTCCAGACCATCGAATGCGGCTGCGTGCTGGTTCGCGATGCGGCCTTGCTTAAATCGACTTATCGGATCATGCCGGAGTATCTGGCCGACGTCCATCGCAACGTGACGGAGGTAAATCCGTGCGATTACGGCATCCAGTTGACGCGCGGTTTCCGGGCGCTGAAAGTATGGATGTCGATGGAGTATTTCGGATTCGACGCGTTCCGCGCGGCGGTAGAGCGAGGGTTCGTACTGTCGGAAATCGCGGAACGGAAACTGCGCACGTTGCCGCGATGGGAAGTGATGACGCCGGCGCAAATGGGAATCGTGAGTTTCGCGCGGCGCGGCGCCAGCGAAGAGTTTTATCACAGAATGCACGAACGGATGCTGCGCGACGGCTTCGCTCTGGCGACTTCCACGGTGCTGAATGGAAGAACGGTGCTACGGCTGTGCACGATAAATCCGCGTACGACCGAAGAAGATATCGAACGGACGCTCGACTGGCTGGACGCACTGGCGGATGAGGAGCACTTACCTGGCGCCCAGATGTAATGCCACCGCGCCGCCGGTCATCCTCTCGAATTCCACTTTCTTGAACCCCGCCTGCCGCATCTGATCGGCGAGTTCCTCCGCGCCGGGAAATTTGCGGATCGATTCGGGAAGATACGAGTACGCTTCGCGGGAACCGGAGATCATTCCGCCGATCCACGGCAGCACCCGCGCCGAAAAAAAATCGTACACGGCGCCGAACGCGCGATTTGTCGGCTGGGAAAATTCAAGAATCGCAACCACGCCCTCGGGTTTCAAAACCCGGCGCAGTTCGTCCAACCCGCGGCGATAGTTCGCCAGGTTCCGAAAGCCGAAGGCGATGGTGATCAGATCGAAAGAGGCATCGGCCAGCGGAAGCGCGAGCGCGTCCGCTTCAAACAGCGGCGAGGCGACCTTGCGCCGGGCTTCCACCAGCATGGGATGGCAGAAATCGCTACCGAAGACGCCGCGTCGACGCCGCTTTTCCAGGTCCACCAGCACGTCGCCGGTGCCGCAGCACAAATCGAGGACACGCGCGTCGGGCCGGTTCAGCATCTCGGCCACGCGCTGAACCGTCCGAGCTCGCCAACGGCGATCGAGATTGAACGACAGCAGGTGATTGAGAAGATCGTAGTGCCCGGCGATGCGGCCGAACATGCCGCGCACCCAACGCGAGGCCGCTTGCTCGCCGGTGGCTCCCGCCGGGGTGGCTCCATGTGGTGTGGTTCCCGTCATCCGAGCGCCGCTTCAATCGATTCGAGCACGACTCGATCGTCGATCCCGGAAACAATGCGAACCTCGCCGATCCGCGGCGGCAACACGAAATGCACTTTGCCCTGAACCGTCTTCTTATCCGATTGGAGTCGCGCCGCCAGGTTTATCGCCGCGATTCCGGTCAAGGAAGGAATAGGGCCGTAGCGGTTGACTACGCGATCGATCGCCTCACGATCGGCGACCGGCAAACCGACCGTTTTTACTGCGAGCAGCGCCGCCGCGCGCATTCCGAACGCGACCGCCTCGCCGTGCAGAAACCGCTCATAGCGTGTCTCCGCCTCGAGCGCGTGGCCGACGGTGTGCCCGAAATTCAGAATCCGGCGAAGGTCGCCCTCCCGCTCGTCGGCCGAAACCACTTCGGCTTTGATACGGACCGCATCGGCGACGATCCGGTCGACCATGGCCGGCTGATGCGCCAGCACGGCCGGCGCGCATTCGTCCAGCAGACGGAACAACTCGGGATCGCGAATGATGCCGCACTTGACGATTTCATACAGGCCGGAGCGGTATTCGCGTTCGGGAAGCGTCCCGAGCAGGTCGGGATCGATCAAAACCGCGAGCGGGGGATGAAAACTGCCGACCAGATTTTTTCCTGAGACCAGATTGACGCCGGTTTTTCCGCCGATGGCCGCGTCCACCTGCGCCAGCAGGGTCGTCGGGATCTGGATCACCGGCACGCCGCGCATGAAGATCGCTGCCAGGAATCCGCCGACATCGTTGACGATCCCGCCGCCGAAGGCGATAACCACGCTCGACCGGTCGCCGCCGGCCGCGATCATTTTTTCCGCGAGCATCTCCACTTCCGACAACCGCTTGCGGGTTTCCCCACCGGTGAAAAACAGCACTTCATCGGCGTGAATGGTGGACCCGTGCAATCGCCAGACATCTTCGGTGGTCACCACGAAAACTTTGCCCGAGCGTAGTGGAATAAACTCCGAATGGCGCCGCAGACAACCGCGTTCGACGATGGCATCGTAGCTCCCCTGCGGGGTCGCCACGGAAAAGGTGGGCATACGTTCGTTGTACCATGGGCCTGTTGCCCCGACCGAACGTCTTCCCGGCTTTTTTCCTATTACTGTTCGTTGCCGCCCCCATCCGGCACACCAGTCCGGCCGCCGTGCTGTGGACCGCGCCGGCGATTCTGATCTCCTCGTTGATGATCGCGTGGGCCGCCGAATCGGCGCAATATTTCATCGCACAGGGGTTCGCACTGGCGATCCTGGCCTGGATGCAGACGCTTCCCGAGTTCGCCATCGAAGCCGTCATCGCGTGGAAACAGCAAACGCCGCTCCTGTTGGCGAATCTTACCGGCGCGCTCCGGCTGCTTACGGGATTCGGCTGGCCCGTGATCTATTTCACGGCCGCCATTTTTCATCGCCGCCGGAGTAAGGCGCCGCTCAAATCGATTCGCCTGGATGAGCATCATTCTGTGGAGGTCATCGGCCTGCTGGTTCCGCTGATCTACGTCGCCGTGATTTGCGCCAAGGGCGCGGTAAGCATCGCCGACTCCGTCGTGCTGACGGCGATTTATGCGGTTTACCTGGCGATTCTCAGCCGCCTTCCCGCGGAGAGCCCGGAGTCGATCGAAGAGCTGGAAATTGTGCCGCGAACCATCGTGACGTCCCGGCGCGCGGTTCGAATTTCGTTGATCACCGGGTTTTTTCTGGGAGGGGCGGTGTTGATCCGCTATTCCGCCGAGCCGTTTCTAGGCAGTCTGCTGGCGATCGCCGGCGTGATCGGGATTTCGAATTTCGTGGCCGTTCAGTGGCTCGCGCCGGTCGTTTCCGAGTTTCCGGAGATGGCGTCGACGGTCTATTTCGCGCGAACAGTCGATCGCGCGCCGATGGCCCTGATGAACATGGTCTCCAGCAACATCAACCAGTGGACGCTGTTGATCGCGATGCTTCCGGTGGTCTTTTCGATCAGCGTTGGCCACCCGGCGGCCATTGTGCTGGATCCGCAGCAGCAGTTGCAATTGCTGATGACGCTAGGACAGGCGCTGGTGGGCATGATGTTTCTGATCAATATGGAACTGACGTGGTGGGAAGCCCTCGCACTGTTCGTTTTGTTCGTGATCCCATTCCTCGCTCCGGCGGCGGCGAAACCGATTACAGCGGCGTACTTCCTGTGGGCGGGGTACGAATTGTGGCGGATCATCGTGGGTCGCCGGGAACCGACCGCGTTAGTGAAATTCATCGAGATCTGGAAGGAGCACGTCCGCTGATTAAGATCGCGCAAAGTCCGGGGCCCGAAACCGGCCCGACGTGGTCAGGATCTGCTGCGTGCGGTCCATCTCGATGCGCGTGTGCTTCAGTTGTTCGTCCTTGATCTGGCGTAATCCCTGTTGCACCAGCAGAAACGCCACGTACCATCCGATGAAGCCAAGTCCCAGCAGAAGGCTAATCTGGACCACCGGCGGATTCTCCTGGATCAGCTTGGTGTCCCACAACATATGCAGCCCGACCGGGACCAGAAAGGTTCGGACAAAGGTCGGGTCGAACAGCATCTTGACGTGAAACGGCAGCGCGCCTTTCACGCGCCATAGCGCGCCCGCGGAGATCGCCGTCCAGATCACGTGGCCGAACGGGGCGACGTAGGATCGACCGTTGATCTGTTCGAAGGTCAGCGAATATGCCAATTTACCATCCAGCATTCCGGCCAATTCCTGAATCAAGTCTCCGTTGTGGGTCTGGGTCAGCATTTCCCGCGTTTTGGCCAGCAGATCCAAATGATCTAACGCGTTCGCGGTAAAGCCGCGGAGGTAGCCCGTAAAAAACGAATAGCCGGCGGTTTCAAATGCCGCGAATCCGGCTCCGATGGCGGCGCCGAACACCATCCCGTTCAACGTGTACTTGTATTTCACGTTGCGCACCACCAATACCACGGCCAGCAGTTTGGCGATCTCCTCCACAATTCCCGCGCTCGGCGCGCCTAACCACCCCAGGTGCGAAATTTGATAGGCGATCTCGGCCAGAAACAGAGAAATCACACCTCCCAGGCAGATGAGCATCAAAACCTGAATGAAGCTGACGTTGCGCGGGGTGTTCAACTCCCAGATCAGCATCGCCGTCGCCAGCGGCACCGCGAGCGACCCGAGTACCATCAGACCGGGAATGTCGTTGGGATTTTCAAAAACTTCCAGACTCTTGGTCAGGATGAAATACACTGCCAGCATGAAAATCAGGACGCGCATGAAGAACCACGGCTTGGGCCAGCCGGTCTGCACCTCATCGATCGGTGGCGTGGTTTTCGATGTGCCCACCACGAAATAATCTTCGATCTCGCCAGGTTTGCGCGCCTTGAACACCTCGGAAAACATCTGGCTGAGACTGAATCCTTCCAGTTTTTCCGTGTTGGTGAGCCGGTTCAATCGCGAAGCCAGGGAGCCCAGCAGGTTGGTCAGTTCCACCGGCGCCGCGCCCACCTGCCACGTCGACGCGCCCATTTGAAACTGCTGGCCATTCGACAAAGTGCCCTGCGTTACCTCAGCGCCGCCGACGATCAGCCTGGCGCCGAAGGTGCGAAAACGCAGCACGTTATTCTGCCAGGAAAGTGCGACATGATTCTCGGCGACCTTTGAATCGGCCTGCCCGATCCCGGAAACGCGGCCCAGAGAAACTTCGGCCGCGCCGATCATATATGCTTTTCCCGTGTCGGGACCGGAAACGCAGTGGACCTTGATGGCATAGATCGGGCTGTCGATCGGCGCGGGTTGCGTGGAACGCGGGGAGGGCTGCGCCGGCGCAAGCTGGTTCGCCAGCGCGGCCGAGGCCGGACTCCACTGCGGCCATCCCGCCTGCGCAACCTGAGTTGATTGATGCAATGTTCCAGCCCGGATCAACTGCACAATCTGCGTTGCCGGAACCGGTCCGCGCGTCTCCGATCCATCAAGGTAATACCACTGATCCTGAGGAGTCATCGGGTTCAGTCTACGCCCGCGCCTCCGCTTCGGGCAAGCAACCGGACCCGCGATGCCACAAGACATGCAGAATATGTACATGGCGGAATCTATTCGGCGAGCCGAGCCCCGATGGCCGGCCCTGATCGCATTACTTTCAATCGGTGCACTCCATTACGCTCTTCCTTCGGCATTGACCGTTGGCCCGGACTGGCTGGTGCTGTTGTTGGTAATCCTGCTTGTCACGCCGGCGATGATCTCGACGAGAACTGGAAACTGGCAGGTCGCGCAGACATTTGGATATGCCGCG
>Ga0182024_10005477_pt1 | contig 28486 bp, 18 predicted proteins | sample P32metaG_FD_120480 | JGI IMG/M metagenome (GOLD analysis project Ga0182024, IMG submission 120480) | Permafrost microbial communities from Stordalen Mire, Sweden - P3-2 metaG (Illumina Assembly) | ecosystem: Environmental > Terrestrial > Soil > Wetlands > Permafrost | place: Sweden: Stordalen...
GCAAGCAGACCGCAGACCGCCGCTGTTGCCCGACACCAGTGGTGAGCTGACCCTGGCCAAATACACATCCGCGAACTTGCCCAAACCCGTCTTCCCCGAGGGCGATCAGCTTCCCCCTAAGCAGGAAGCGGGTTCGCGCAAGCGCGTGTCGGCCCACAAAGATTGATCCACGCGCATAACCTTCCTGCACTTTCATGTGCGTATCTATTGCGGCAGTACGTGCTGGAGAGAAGATTTCGAGGGAAGGGCGCTCACGTGCCAACTCGCGGATCACGCTCGACGCTGCTTCCTGCAATACCCGCGGCATCTCCCCTTCGCTATTCCCTGCCGTCCTCGTCGCACTCCTCTACTCCTCTCGCCTGTTCAACTTAGTTTTCGGGTTTAGAGCAAACTCTTCCCCTCGGGGACAGAAATGAGGACAAGTTAACAACCAGACTTAACATGCGATGTATCGGTTTAACTACTTCTTATCTCCCTCTTTATTGACAGGGACGCCGCAAAGATGAATGATCTGGAGCGAGAGCCTGAAAGTTGAGTGGATCTAGACAATGACATGCCCCGGAGATTCTGATAGTCGCCAATGAGACAGAACCGCCTCGGAGTACTCGTACTTCGGTCGAGGGTTTGCTTCCGCGGTCTTGCTTTTCAAATAACGGGTGCCTCGACGCGCAGATATTCGACCCTCCGCGGAGCGAGCCCGGATCTGCGGTGCGAGGGGGATCTGAAGTGCTAAGGAAAATCCGTGCGGCCCTGGCGTGGTGCGTTTTTGCTCAAACTTTGAGTGTCTTTGCACAGAAACCGGTCAATCCTTCCTCGATCAGTCAAGGGCCGGACCGGAGGGGACCTCAAGCAGCAAGGTCCGCGGACGGGGCGGCGGCGAGCGGGCATCGAAGCTTTGACAAGGCGGTCGTGGATCGCGGAAAGACCCTGTTTTTGGCGAACTGCGGTTTCTGCCATGGCGAAGAAGCCCGCGGTGGAGACAGTGGTCCCGATCTTGTTCGCTCAAAGATAGTCTTGAAAGACGATGGCGGCTCGGCTATCGGAGATTTCTTGAAAGTGGGCCGCGTGGAGAAGGGGATGCCAGCTTTCTCCAACCTGATGCCTCGACAAGTCTTGCAAATCGCCGCTTTCCTCCATCAGCAAGTCGAGTCTCATCAAGACGATGCCCCTTTAGAGGCGTCGAGAGTTGTCGTCGGCGATCCGCGGGCAGGAGCAATCTACTTCAATGGTGCGGGAAAGTGCAACAAGTGTCACTCGGTAACCAGCGACCTTAAGGGAATCGGAACGAAATACGACGCAATGGCCTTGCAGGACAAATTTGTCAACCCGCGCGGAACAGGCCGCGGTACCGACCCACCCGAGGCCAGCCAACAGAGAGTCGTGGTAACGCTGCCATCCGGTGAAATGGCAGCTGGAGTTCTTCTATACATCTCCGAATTCGCTGTAATGCTTCGTGATTCGTCGGGCAATCGCCGTACTTTCTCGCGTAATGGCGTTGAACCTAAGGTCGAGATCAAGGATCCACTGCAGGCACACCTGAATCTGTTGATGAAATATTCTGATAGAGATATTCACGATGTAGCAGCATATCTTGTGACTTTAAAGTGAAGATCAACCATTTGTTGTTCCTTGTCCTCAGCGCGGGAACCTCGATCCTCCGCGGGCAGGGACTTACTCCGTCTCGGATTGTCAAGCCGTCGCCGGATTCCTGGCCGACGTACCACGGCGATTATTCCGGCAGGCACTACAGCGCCCTGAGCCAAATCAATCGATCCAACGTCCGGAACTTATCCTTGGCTTGGGTAACCCGTCCGAGGACGACGATTCAAACCGCAATTATAGGTGGGGAGGGCTCGGGCCAAGAGAACGGCGCGGGCGTCGGTGGCGCCGCGAGCCTCATCGTCAAGGCCACCCCGTTAGTGGTCGACGGGGTCATCTACCTCTCCACGATAGACAATGCCTATGCTTTCGACGCGCTTACTGGCAAGGAAATCTGGCATTATTTCTGGAAGACCCGTGGTGGCTCGCGTTTCGGCAACCGCGGTGTCGGCATGTACGGGAAGTGGGTTTTCTTTGAAACGCCCGATAACTACGTGGTATCTCTCGATGCCGCCACCGGGAAAGAGCGCTGGCACAGACAAATCTCGGACGTCCAGGCAGGATATTATTCCAGTTCGGCGCCGACCATTATCGGCAACCACGTGCTCGTCGGCACGGGCGGGGACTATCAGGATATCCCTGGTTACGTGGAATCACTCAACCCGGAAACCGGGGACGTTCAGTGGAGGTGGTATTCGGTTCCGCGGCCCGGGGAGCCAGGTTCCGAGACTTGGCCCGATGTCTACAGCATGGAACACGGCGGCGGTTCACCATGGCTGCCCCCAACGTATGATCCGGAACTGAACCTGGTTTATATAACCACCGGGAATCCGCAACCGGTGATGATCGGCGATAGCCGCAAAGGCGATGATCTGTGGACCTGTTCCATCGTGGCGTTAAATCCGGATACGGGCAAGATGGCGTGGTACTTCCAGACTTCGCCGCACGACACCCACGACTGGGATGCGACCGAGGTACCAGTGCTCTTCGATGCCAAGATTGACGGGCGGCCCCGTAAGTTGCTCGCGCAAGCCAACCGCAACGGCATCTTCTTTCTTCTCGATCGAACGAACGGTAAGAACATTCTTGCCACGGCGTTCATCCCGTCGGCAAACTGGATAAGCGGATTCCAAAAGGACGGTCGACCCATTCCCAATCCCGCCAAGGAGCCTCAAGTGGGTGGCGTTCTGGTGTCGCCGAACGAGGGTGGGGGTGCAAACTGGCCGCCGCCTACATACGATCCCGATACGGAGCTCTTCTACGTGAACACTTCCGAGGAATTCAGCTTGCACTATCGCTTGCATACGGCCGACAGCAAGGTGACGGGATACGATGGGGACGCGGAGCATTATGTAGGCGGCCTGGGTGCGGCGCTCCGTGCCATCGACCCCAAAACCGGCAAGCTCAGATGGATCCATCCTTATCCCGGCGCTGAGGGTGGGCCGCCCCGTCCGCAATATCTCGCCGGGCTGCTCACCACAGCCGGCCATCTTCTGTTCGGGGGTGGGCCTTCCAGTCACCTTATTTGCTACGATCCCACAGACGGGAAAATCCTGTGGCATTCGGGCCTCGCCGACGAGGTTAGCAATACCGCGATCACCTACATGCTGGACGGTGTGCAGTATGTGCTCGTAGCGGGCGGCGACAGCCTGTATGCGTTTAGTCTCCAGAAGTGACAAGATAACGACAGCGAATCGCGCGGGCGGTCATTTCCCTACAACCCGCTGTAGACAATTTCCCCCACCGGGCGCCATCTGTCTATTCCCCCGGCAGCGGCAAGGTCCAAAACACAAACGATGTCCCGGTACACTTACTCCCGTCGGCCTTTCACGCTTTCTGGACTCCGCAAGCGCTTCAGCCGATCTGCCATCGTGATTTTCCCAGAAATAATCCTCCGAACTCTATAGAACGGCGATGCACGCCGCTGTATGCTGAACCCGTTTACCGGCTCTCTCGGGAAGAGAAATGGATTCGCTATCGGGTTGGTTCTTGGTCGAAAAGGCTTCATTGAACCCCGATACTCCCTGAAGGTGCAGTTGCTTCGCAGGCTCCGGTGGCGGCCTTGCCGCGAACAAGGTGTATCCCAGGAGGTTAGAATGATCGCGAGGGTTTGCAAGGGCATCCTGCTGGCGGGACTCTTGACTGCAGGCTCGTTTGCTGAGCCCGTCAAAGTGAATCCAACGAACCCGCATTACTACTGGATGGACGGCCACCCTGTTCTTCTGATCACGTCCGCGGAACATTATGGCGCAGTCATCAATGGGGAATTCGACTATGTTCCGTATCTCGATAAACTGAAGGCGTATGGATTGAATTACACGCGAATTTATCCGGGCGCCATGTTTGAGACATACGGAAAGTGGATCGCGGGCAACCCACTGGGGCCTCGCTCTCAAAGTCTCGTGCTCCCCTGGGCCAGGAGCGGAGTCCCCGGTTACATGTTAGGGGGCAATCGGTTTGACCTGGACCAGTGGAACCCCAAATACTTCGCACGTCTCAAAGACTTTATCGCCAAGGCCGGAGAAAAAGGGATCGTCGTCGAGATCTGCTTTTTCAATTCTCAGTATTCCGACACCTGGCCGATTTCACCCCTTTACTACGAAAATAACGTGCAGGGCGTTGGGAAAAACGAGTGGCGCGATGCACAAACTCTAAAGGACGCCGATTTAGTTCGCCGCGAGTCAGACTATGTCGCCAAGATAACGCGGGAGGTCAATGGATTCGACAATGTCATTCTTGAAATATGCGATGAAGCTGCCTCGGTCGGCACGGGCGCGCAGTTGACGGGACCGTGGGTCAGCCGCCTCGTGGATGTGGTCGAGAACACAGAGCGCGATTTGCCCAAGAAACACCTGCTGGCGCAGGAGGTGGAAGGCATTTTTGGTGGCCCAATGGACTTCTCGCTCGACCCCCGGGTTGAAGTCATCGTGGCGCAATACCTCTGGAAAACCGACTATACCGAGCACGGTGGCGAAATGGGGGGTTTGCGGGCGCTCGATTCAAAATATAACCTCAACAAGCCTATCGAAATGAACGAGACTGACTGGTACCCGGTTTGGTATAGCGGCGACAAGATTGCCGCTTCGCGCGTGGAAGCTTGGGAGTTCGTGGTCGGGGGCGCCGCTGGATTCAACCAGCTGAACGGCTTGTATACGCCGGAGGACCCCGCCGGCAATGCGCCGGACAACGACCGCATTCTGGGGGCGCTCCGCAGTCTGAAGCAATTCATGCAGGGCTTTGACTTCGTTCGCATGAAACCGGACAGAGATTTCGTAGTCGGGGGCATTCCTTCGGGTGTCATTTATCGCGGAATGAGCGAACCCGGGAGACAGTACGCTCTCTACATGCACCACAGCCGGCTCAACCGTCGTGGAAGTTCCTACGAGGTTTTTCCCGGCGTGTACAGGGAGAATCTGGTATTCAATCTGCCCTACGGCAATTATCAGGCTGAGTGGGTGAACCCATCGGACGGGTCGGTCATTGCATCAGAGAAATTTGCACATACGGTCGGCTTCCGCCGAATGACCACGCCTGAATATTCGGTCGATATCGCTCTTCGCATACGGGTTACACAATAGTTCGCGGTGATCACCCAGGGGAAACTTCCGGCCACGGCTGGGTGAGTTATCCAAGTTTCACACACCTTAAGTCGGTAGTTAGATACTCAGATCGGTTTCGCGTGATCCGCGGGTTCATCCCGAAAGCCGGTCATCACAATTTTCCTGCGAAAACCCTTGGTGTGAACGGCGAGGTAAGTAAATCCAAAGATAAACCAAATACTTCCGGCGAACTTAGATGCCGTCGATAGACCGAGCCAAATGATCAGGCTGAAAATGAAGCCTAGACCCGGTGCAATCAAATCCTTCCAGAAACTTTTTGAGACACCGGGTCGGCCAGTGACATAGAACTGGCGAATGACGGACAAATTGACGCCCATGAAACCAAGAAAGGCGCCAAAGTTAAGAATCTCGGCGGTCAGTTCATAATTCATAAAAAGTGATCCTAAAAATGCCACCAGACCGAGCGTCATGATGTTATACGCCGGAGATCGCCGCTTATCGAGGTGCGCAAAGAATCTCGCCGGGAGTACATGATCGCGCCCAAAGCTGAATAGAAGACGAGCCGCCCCTACCTGCCCTGTCAAGCCGCTACCAAGATACGCAAGAACCAGAAGGAACCCTACGGTCTGAAACAGCCAGGTTCCTCCGACCCTGCGAGTAACGTCCATGAACGCTGTTTCAGGATTGGGGAAACTCTGATACACCGGCCACACGAGCTGCGCCAGGTAGATCAGCAATCCGCCAAAAAGTCCCGTAAAGAGACAGACGATGACAACCGATAAGAGTACGTTTCGGCGCGGGTTTTCCGCCTCCTCGGCTAGCGTTGTAATTGCGTCGAAACCCAAGTAGGTCAATGCCGCAAACGAGGTCGCGGAAGCGATCGCGGATATCTGAAAAGTCTTTGGATTATAGAAAGGCAATAGCGAAAATAGTCCAGTCAAGCCGTGCTGGGAGACTATGTAACGAACCGCCAGAGCATCGAAAGTACACAGAATAATAGCCATTGCGCCAAGCAGTATCTCGTTCGCTCGAGCTGTGGATCGTACACCGTACAGGTTGAGACCGGTCATGCAAGCTGCGAAAATGAGAACCCAAACCCAGTAAGGAACCTGGGGGAGAACCCGTTGCACCGTCAGCGCGGAATACATTACGCAGAACAACGGAATCACGATGTAGTCCAGCAACATCGCCCAGCCCGCCAGAAAACCCATGTACGGGTTCAAGCCGCGGCCGACATAGGCATAAGCAGATCCAGCCGTCGGGTAAATCGCAGCCATGCGGCCATAGCTGACGGCGGTAAAGAGGATCGCGACCATTGCCAATAGAATCACAAGCGAAGCGTGGCCGCGCGATAAGGATGAGGCTAATCCGAACACGGTTATTGGCGCGCAGGGTGTAATCGAGACAATACCGTAGAAAATCAGATCACGGAGTGAAAGGACGCGGCGCAACTGCCTGGTGGGAACGCCGGAATTCGCATTGGGAACCGGTTCCAAGGGTGATTGCGCGGTCAGAGTCAAGGGGGTTCCTCACATGTTTACCTAAGTTTCGTGCTCTTACGTCACGCCGTACTGACTATCCAATTCAGTTTACCCAACGGCGCCGCCGGCGAGAGCCTAAGGTCCTTAGGAAGCTTGGCCGGTCTTCCGTTAGTAAATCGGACATGCGCGGCCCGGTGTGCCAGGACGTCAGCCAGGGCATACCTATTCAGCGATATGCGAATGCCCAGCTCCATACGGGGCCCGGTACACACGGGCGCTGGATCGGTGATCTCGAGTCCTTCAGCCGCGCGAGGATCGTCCATTTCACTGTTGCGATGGACCGTCTCCTGTACTCGCCAAATGGACTGTTTGGTGGGTGCGTTCGGAAACCAGAAGTGCATGAATTCTTTTGTTCAGGCTAGCGGCTTCGGCAGTTCTTCCCGTGCGAGCGTAGGCCCGTGAGAGCTGATAGATCGCACTTCCGAACGTAGGGTCCAGGGCTACCGCCCGTTGCAAGTCGATAATTGCATCCGCATCACGGTGAAGCTTGAGATAGATTTTGGCTTCAAGGAAGAGCGCTTGGGTGAAATCTGGTGCTGCCACTAAAGCTTTGTGGAGGTGTATTTTAGCTTCTTCAAACTCGGAGGTTCCAGGGTCGTCAGACTGGTGTAACAGCACCCGAGCAAGGAAATAATTTGCTCGCGGATCCTCTGGATGGCGTGCGAGTTGTTTGCGTAACACTTCGATGGACTCAGCAAGCTGACCCGATGAAAAGAGAGCTATGCCGCGCCCGAGTCGACCCCAAGACTCCTCTGGGGCCAGTCGCGTGGCTTCATCGAATGACTCTTCAGCTCTTTCTGTCTGACCGGTCAGCATGAAAAGCAAACCGCGCATTGTTTGAAGGTCGGCTGAGTCCGGCAATTTAGCAATGCCGGCGTCGAGCACCTCACCCGCCAAGTCATAGGCATCGTGCTTGATGCATAAGGCGGCGAGCAATTGGTAGTGCTGTGGATCTTGCGGGTATAATCCAGCTGCGCGTCTGAGGACCTCGATAGCTTTCTGCGTCTGCTGCACCGACTCATAGCTTTCAGCAAGCAGACTTAGAGCATCCGATTCCGGCATAGGTTTTTCCGCTAGCGGGCGCAAGACATCGATTGCCTCCATCGGACGTTTAGCTTCCAAAAGGCTCAAGCCAAGATCAAATTGGATACTCATATCCGTCCGATCGAGAGCAAGAGCACGCTGAAATACTTCTGCCGCGCTACCCGGTCGCTTCAATTCGAAAAGACATGCCCCGAAATGAACAAGCGCTTCCCTTCTCGTGTTCAGCTGGCTGGATGCTCGTTCGAAATGGGCCACTGCCTCCTCGCAATTGTGTCGCTCATAGGCCAGCTCTCCCAGCATCGCGTGGGCCGCTTGGTTGTCCGGATCCAGTCTGAGGACCTGGCTGAGGGTTTCTACGGCGTGCGGATCATCCCGCGAATACTGGATCTCAGCGACGCCTTCAATGGCCGGAAGGTAGTGGGGCTGCAACGCGATGGCTCGGCGGTATGATTCGAGTGCTTCGATCTGCCTCTTTAGAACAGAGAGGACACGGCCGCGCAAGGTCCACAGATGCCAGTCCCGGGACTGACTTCGCAGCGCCGTATCAATAAGCTGGAGAGCAAGCGGAAAATGCTGCGTTTGGATTGCATTTTCGATTATGCCAGGAGACGCAGGACCTTGGGCCTGCTGTGCCACCGCGATCAGGCCGCTCACGGCTAAAATGAGAAGAGTCCGGTATATTCCCCTGGACAGCGGCAGCAACCGGCTGCATATTGTCCAGCCGGTAGCAGCCGTGTCCGCAAAGACGTCGCTCTTCGAGTTTTCGGTCACCATGTCTGGTACGAGGCCATGAATCGCCGCCGGCCGAACGCCTGGGCCTCCCCACCTTTAGAAGTAAGCCTTAAACACCAGTTGAATCTCCCGCGCCGGATTAGCCAGTGTAATCTGTCCGGCGCCCGGCTGGTCGTATGTGAGCTGTATGCTGTTGCCTTGGAAGTTCGGATGATTCAGGATGTTGAAGAATTCAACCCGGAATTGCAATTGGCGATCTCCTAACAGGGAAAAATTCTTGAAAACGGAAAAGTCAACCTCCTTTGTGCCCGGACCCTCCAGGATATTCCTCCCGGCATTGCCGTATGTTCCCAAAACCGCGGGCTGTAAAGCAGCGGGGTTGTACCACTGCAGGATAGTTTGATTTGTGGTCAGCGAAACACCAGGCACACGATCCGGACGGGTCTGGCCAGTCGAGTTAGCGGAGTTTGCTGAGGCAACGATCGTGAAGGGAAATCCTGTTTGGAACGCATCAATGCCGACCAGTTGCCACCTACCAATTAAGCTATCGACAAACCCGTTTGCATTTGCGCCGAAACGGTTGCCGCGTCCGAACGGTAGGTTGTAACTGTAGCTGAAGACAAACCGGTGCCTGATATCGTAGTCGGCGTCTCCCTTTTCTTCTCCCGGGTCGCGGGTTGAATCGCGAAACCCGCTATTCGATCCTAAACCGAAAGAAGCCTGAGATGCCTCGTCTATGGTTTTCGACCAGGTATAAGCAGCCAAGAACGTCAAGCCCTGGGAAAATTGCTTTTCGAATTTGGTTTGCAGCGCATGATAGTCCGAATAGCCACAGCTGCACCACAACGTCACCCCCTGCCCTAAGTAGGGAAGTGGCCTCCGGGGGTCCAAGGGACTGGTAGGATCGGCGGTCGCCAAGGGCTGATTGGCATTACGGAACTCGTATAGTCGATCACCCCTGGAACCCGCGTATGCGAAATCGAACACGCTCCTCCATCCCAACTCCTGTTGTACCGAGAGGTTCCAATCCATTACATACGGGTTTTTGAGGGGCAATGAAAATGGGAAGCCAGGAGCATTGACTCCAATAGAAAAGAAGCTGGCTGTGTCCGGGTTCGCAAGGGCGTTTGAAGGAAACCCGCCGGAAAGCTGCGGGACGGACGGACTTGGTTCGATCAGGCTTGGAGCAGTGAATGTGGACTGCTCATGAAATGGAGGATTGAGACCCGGATTCGGATCGCTTAGCGGGCCAGGTTCGAAGGACGCAAAAAAGGTGCCGAAGCCGCCACTAAGCACCGTTTTCGGCAAGACGTTGTAGGCGAAGCCGACACGGGGGGCAAAGTCCACAAAATTGTTGGGAACGAGGGTTCGAGAAGCATTGCGGTTCACCGGAATATCCGCAAAATCAAAATTACTTGGCAGCGGGGTAGTAACTCCTTTGACGATGTCGAGCGCTCGAGTAGCCAGGTTGAAATTTGCCTGCGCGTTGTTCTTTTCCGTCGGGTTGCTGACGAATTCGTACCTCACGCCCAGGTTCAGCGTGAGTTTCTTGGCCGCCTTATAGTCATCCTGTAGGAAAGCAAAGTAAGCAGGCTCCTGGAAATGATTGTTCTCTGAAGTGGTGATCAGTGACTGAGTTGGAATGCCAAGCGCCAAATCAGCCACGCCGAGACCTGTATTAGAAAGATTGTTGGGGTCACGAGTGAAGTTCCCCGTAATAGTGAAACCGCCGCGCGGAGCGATCGGCTGCTCGAAGCTGAAATTGACCCGAGGTCTAAATTCGCCTCCCATCTTTAGCGTGTGAGCGCCACGCACGAGACTCAACGTGTCAAGCAACAGGAACTCATTCTGAACTTCGATCGTTGGGGAATACATCGATCCGCCAAAACCGTTAATCCCCGCGACGCTAAAGGTGGGAAGGCCACCGTTACCCGGAGTAAACGGGATCCCCGGAATGCCCAACTCCGCCGCTCCATTGATGTTGGTGTTGAAGGCCCGCAACGCCGAATTGTTATAAAGATACGCACCACGTAACTCGTTGACCATCCGGGGATTAAAGATATGCGTGAAAGCCAGAACACCCGCACGCACCTGTGTGACCGTAGTGCCGGTCAAGAAACTCCCGTCATAAAGCGGCGGCGGCAACGCACCCGGGTTAACAAGCGTGTGATTGTTAAAGCTAAAACGGAAGAAGAGTGAATTGGCATCGGAAACCTTGTGGTCGATGCGCACATCGTATCCGTCGGAATTGTTCTGCTCAGACGGATTGCTTAGGTAATTGTTGGCAACACCCGAAGAGCTTGCGTTCCCCGGGAAGTTTGGCGCGGGAAACATACTCAAGAGCTTCACGGCGACCGGATCATAACGGGCCAAGGGAATCTGGTTGCCAGGAAACTGCTGTCGAGTGGCGACGCCATTCACCACGGTGGTGGTCGTCGGATCGAAGACGGGCTGGAAACCAGAAAAATCTCCGGTGCTCCATGCCGGGAGGGGCACGGAGGCGAAGAGGGTCAGGCCTTCCCGAATCCGCGTGCCCTGGTAGTCGAAAAAGAAGAAAGTCTTATCTCTTCCGTCGTAAACCCTGGGAATCAGCACTGGGCCGCCAATCGTGCCGCCAAATTGGTTCTGCTTAAATGCAGGAATTGGGCTTGTCGCAGGATCAAAATAGTTCTTGGCGTCCAGCGCACTGTTGCGGAAAAATTCAAACAGCGACCCCCGAAGCCGATTTGTTCCCGACTTAAGGGTGACGTTCATGACCCCACCAGCCGAGCGTCCGAACTCAGCGCTCATGGAATTGATCTGAAGCTTGAATTCACTGATTGCGTCGGGCGGAGGCATGATTACGAAGGTGGCTCCGCTCGTCAGGCCCGATTGCATGTTATTGTCATCGACGCCATCGAGGATGTAGTTGTTCTCGTAGGGGCGTACACCATTGGCGCTAAAGCCGCCGGTTGCGGCATCGGGCGCAGCCGCGGTTGTCGGAGCGACCCCTGCGGTTAGAACCGCCAGTTGGGTCACAAAGCGGCCATTTAACGGCAATGCATCAATGCTTTTGCTGTCTACCACTTGACCCAGGGTAGACGTGTCAGTTTCGAGTAACGGCGTTGTACTGGAAACCGTGACCGATTGCGAGACGGAGCCGACTTCGAGCTTGAAGTCCAGCCGAAGTCGATCCTGCACATTGAGGGTGATGTTCGTACGGATTGCCTCCTTGAATCCTGGCGCCGCCACAGTGACGGAGTATTGGCCTACGGCCAGAGGCGTGGCGACATAGTTTCCGGAGCTGTCCGAGTTCGTCTTAAAGGTTGCGCCAGTGCCGAGATTTGTGACGGTTACCGGCGCCGACGCGAGCGGGGCGCCAGATGAGTCGGCAATGGAACCGACGATAGAACCCGCAGTCGTTTGTGCATCGATGGGTGCGCACATGGGGATTGCGAGTAGCGACACCAACGCTGCAAATGAGATGAAATTACGCATTCCGACCTCCAGTTGCTTTCACACTTGCCAGTAGCGGTCTCACGATCAATCAGACGCTACCGATGCAGGCAGCCGGCCCGGGCGCTTTGGATTGCCCAGCCCGTTGCTCGTCTTTTCCAGTTGTTTCGTGAGTTTGACATCAAGAGGCAAAGGGTGATAGGGCATTTTGACGATTTTTTCTGACAAAATCACGGACGCTGTTTCCGGCCCGCTCAACGGGGAAAATCTGTGCGTGGGCTTCGCCCCTCCACCGTTTCAATAAGGACCGTAGTATCTTTGGATCGGAGTGGGTTTTCCCTTGGCCGTTGTTTCCCACGAAATCCCAATTTATTCGTGACAGCAATTTGGAGCCGGTGCGGTATGTTATGGAATTAGAATTACTCTGGCCTTGGCCATGTCATCGAGTCTTATGGAAGGCTGACCTCGTAGCCGCTCAGGTGGTTCGGTGACGGTCGATTATCGAAATGAAGCTAAGTATCCTGTGGATTCATTAAGAGCCGTCAGGCCATGAATATTACTCGCCGCTCGTTCGTCGCTCTGTCTGCATACTCTTCCGCCGCCCACGTCCTTGCCCAAGGCATGCAAGGCCGCTCCGTGAAACCCCAAGCCAGAGCAACTCCGTCCGGAAGACCATTTGGCGCGTACTTCACCGACATTGGGCACAAAGCGGGCTTGGTCTTTCCCGTGGTCTACGGGGATCCACACTCGACGGATTATATTCTGGAAGCGGTCGGCTGTGGTTGTGCCTTCTTTGACTACGACAATGATGGCTGGATAGACATTTTCGTACTCAACGGTAGACAAATAAAGGGAGTTCCGGACGGTACAACCAACCGTCTTTACAAAAATAATCGAGACGGCACTTTTACCGACGTAACAGCAAAGGCGGGACTTCATAACACCGGTTGGGCCTCCGGCGTTTGCGTCGGCGATTATAATAACGACGGATTCGAAGATCTGTACTGCACTTACTTTGGACAGAACACGCTTTACCGGAACAATGGCGACGGTACTTTCACCGACGTGACCAAAGAGGCCGGGCTTTGGGATGCAACTTCCCGCTGGGGTGCGGGCTGCACCTTTCTGGACTATAACCGGGACGGATACCTTGACCTTTTTGTCTCCAACTACGTTCAATTCGATTTCCAAACCGTACCTGGACCTGGCGACAACAGCAATTGCGGCTGGAAGGGCATCCCCGTCGAGTGTGGGCCGCGCGGACTACCCCCTGGATATCACTCTCTGTATAGGAATAACGGGAACGGAACGTTCGCCGATGTGAGCCGAGCGGCTGGAATCGCGAAACTGCGAGGAAGCTACGGCATGACGGCGGTGGCAGCCGATTTCAATGAAGACGGATGGCCCGATATTTACGTCGCCTGCGACTCCACGCCGAGTCTGCTGTTGATGAACAACCGAAATGGAACCTTCAGTGAAGAAGGAGTCGTGCGCGGAGTAGCGCTCAGTGACGATGGGGTGGAACAAGCCGGCATGGGAATCGGCATCGGAGACTACGATCTCGATGGTCATGTGGATTTATTCAAGACACATTTCGCGGATGATACGAATGGCCTATATCACAACGATGGAAGTGGGAACTTTGAAGATGTAACGCTGTCTGCGCATATCGGCGTTGAGACCCGATACACATGCTGGGGAGCAGGCATCGTCGATCTGGACAACGATGGATCCCCCGACTTATTTATGGTCACCGGAAGTGTATACCCACAAGTTGAACGAAGGCTTCCACAGTATGCGAGCAAGGGCCCTCGTGCTGTTTTTCGCAACTTGGGCGACGGGACTTTTGAGGAACTGATCTCAGAGGCGGGACCCGGAGTTTCAGCGCTGCATTCAAGCCGCGGTTGCGCCTTTGGAGACTTCGACAACGACGGTGATATAGACATTTTGATCGTGAACCTGAATGAGCCACCATCGCTCCTGCGCAACGACGTGCGAGGCGCCCATCACTGGCTTAAAATCAAGCTGATAGGTACAAAATCGAACCGCAGCGCGATCGGCGCTCGAGTTTTGGTGCGCTATGGGCGCAAATTGCAGGTTCAGGAAGTCTTAAGCCAGTCCAGTTTCTACTCCACTAATGATACCCGGCTGCATTTTGGCTTAGGCGCCGAGACGGCCGCTCATCTCGAAATTCACTGGCCGAGCGGTTTGAAAGAAACATTTTCGGGAGTGGCAGCCGATCAGTTGATCGCAATTAAGGAAGGCACCGGAGTAATTCCCGAGCTGGGCTGGGCGCGCCGCCAAGGACATCACTCCTGAAAAATTGTTTTTGGGCGGTCCGTGCGGAGGTTCGCCATCGGCGCTTTCCATTGTCCAGGGCGCCGAATAGGCAGACTGCCGTACGGTCAACGCTCGCGCAGTTAGTACGCCGTAAACCCTCCATCCGCCATGTAGAAGCCGCCGGTGCAGTACGCGGCATCTTTCGACGCCAGGAATAGCGCCAGGCCCGCTATATCTTCTCCCCTACCGAATCGGCGCAGAGGAATCCGCTCAAGCAATTTGACCCGCGTTGCCTTATCAGTGAGAAAACCCTTGTTCATTGGCGTATCCATCGTTCCTGGAATAATGCAGTTGACACGGACATTGTATGAAGCATAGTCGTTCGCCATGACTGTCGTCATTGCCAGCACAGCTCCCTTGCTCGCGCTGTAGGCGGTAAGTCCGGCGCCTGAACCGTTCAAGGCGGTCGGCGAGCCCACGTGGATAATGGAGCCGCCGCGATCCATCAGTAAAGGGAGAAAGTACTTGGTGCATAGCCATAGACCGCGCACGTTCACCCGCATCGTGCTGTCCCAGATGTCCGAACTAACCTCGTGTGCCCTGGCATCCTTTCCGTGGAACAGGACTGCCGCATTGTTGTAGAGGACGTCAACACGGCCGTACCTTTCACGAACTTCCGTCGCCAGGGCGATCACCTCAGCCTCTTCTCCCACATCCGTCTTAATGACCGCGGCGTCCCCATCAAGAGCTTCTATCCGTTCCGCCGTTTCCCTCCCGGCTTCCTCATTCACGTCCGCGATCACCACCCTGGCCCCCTCCAGCGCGAACCTCTCGGCGACAGCGCTGCCCAGGCCCACTCCACCTCCAGTTACGATGGCTACTTGCCCCTTCAAACGCAAACTCATTGGGTTCCTGTTCCTTCCGCTTGGTGGTTTCAAGTTTGGCACCGAAAGACCCGGTAACTAACACCAAGCCGGCTAGAGCTAACCTTGTACTTTGATGCGCAGTGCAATGTCCACGGTATAAGTCGGTGTGGAGAGAACACGGTATCCGCCTTCATCCCGGAGAGTCTCCGTGGCGACAATCACGCCCCGCGCTGGATCGACCCAATCTACTTTGTAATTTCCTGGCGGCAGAGACACAACCAGATTCTCCTGATACTTTCCGGGCTTAACTTCGTACGATCCCCCGTGCAGGGTGCTGTGATGGATATACAGGGCGTACTGCTTGCCGGCTTCACTGATGGCGCGATGATGCAAATCGGAAGCCTCAAATCCGCTGACCACGAATTGCGGATCGGGCTGCATCTTCAGAAAATTAAAACCCTCCATAAATTGCATTAGATTCTGCAGCGCTCCAAGAATCTGCTCATTCTCGGGTGACTTACCAGCTGGATTCTCAGGCGTATAGAGCCCATTCAGGTTGTTAAAGCCCGCTCCACCTCCGACGATGAACTCCCAGGCTTCCACACGCGCATCCGCAATCTTGTCACCGCTATACCATATCGGGTACCAGTCGGTCTCGTTCAACTCGATAGGCTTATTCAGATCGTACTTATAATCCAAGCCGCGCATACCACCCATCTGTCCGTCGCGGGCGTTTGGCTCACCGCCCCCCCACAGGTATTGCCCTGTGATAATCGACAGACGCGGGTCAAGCGAAAAATCCATCGGGCCGCCAAACGGCCCCTCGACTTCTTGGGCGATAAGATGCTTCTGCGGAAGCTCGCGCTCAGTGTCATAAGCTGCGCTCATCATGCGGCTGACCCAGGGTCCCGCACGATCGACACCTGTACCGATGCTGGCGCATTCGTCACAAATTTCCAGAATCACATTGTCGAAGGAATTGACCTCGCGTGTGATCTTGCGTACGTAGTCGCCCTCGTGCTCCGGCAGCGCGCCGCAACCCAGAGCCTGCGCATCCTGCCACGCGCACTTTCCGATTCCCTGAATATTGTTCTCATAGTAGAGCGGCGAAACCATCCAGGTATCGGAGTACTGAGAATTGAAGAAGCAAATCTCTACGACAATCCCCCTCTCTCCAGCCTTTGCGATAAAGTCTTTCAGACGCGCAAAATACTCGGGATTCCACTGGTCCAGATTGAACTTGTTCCCCCCGGTCATATAGCCTGGCTGTTCACTGCGAGCCCAGGGGAGGATGAGATCGCGAGGCTTCGGCCCCGACGGATTGCCGGTTATCCATTTGTCGGCGGTCTCAAACATCGCTCCTGGATAAATGCGGGTGTAGTTCAAGCCATGTTCCTTGAGAGCGTCAAGGTAAGCGATATAGTCGAACGACTTGTTGATCACGGCTCCATAGTGCTCGGCGGAGGTAATCAGAATAGCCGCCTTGCCCTGGTATAGATAGTAATGAGGATTTTCGGGATGAGGGCGAATGGGCTGGCTCAAGAGCAATATTGGAGTCAAGCAATAGAAGAAGATTGTAAGAAGCCTGTTCATCGCCATGGTCGTCCTGGGCTCGAGCGGTCGTCCAATAGAAAATCAATTCGTTCCGCACTCTTCAGTGCGCCAGGCTCCGCGGCGGGGGAACTCCCGAAGACACGGCCCCTGGCCTATGCGCGGACGCGCTTGTGTAACCCGATGTACTGGTCCTTGACTAACACCGGGAGAACTTCAAATAACCGGGCAACGTAAGGCGTCGCGCAGTGCGCTTCGAAGCCCGCTTGGTTGGCGAACGTCTCGACAAAAGTAAACGTGGCTGGATCGCTAAGGTCCTGGTTCACTTCGTAGCGGAGGCATCCAGGCTCTGAACGGGTGGGAGCCACCAGAGTTTGCAGGAAATCTTGAAGTTCCTGCTCTTTTCCCGCGTTCGCCGTGAAGTGGGCAATCACAATCACCGCGTCTTTGCTCTCACTCTCGCTGGATGTTTCCTTCTGCGGCGACGGCAGCAATTCCCGGTGGAGGCGAATCTGTTTCGACTGCAGGAGATCGTCCAGTTGCTCGCCAAAACGCTGAGAGTATGGCATCTTAACGTGCGCGTCAAAAGCCGCGTGGCTTGTGAATTTCTCCGCGAACGTGAAGGCAGCCTGGTTTTCGATTTCCTGATTCAATTCGTAGCGGATACACCCCGGCTCCTTGTGGGTGGGTTCGAGAAGCCCCTTCATCCACTTCAGGAGCTCGACCTGTTTCCCGGGCTTGGCGGTAAAATGCACAACGACGCTGATTTCCTGATCTGAGTCATTCATATGCTAAAACCACTCCAGTGGGTTCAATTTGCAAGCTCAGCCTAGACGCACGGGCGCCAGGAGGCTATAGCAAAGCCGCAAAAGATTCTCACGAAATTACGATATGAGAGGGTGCGCAGAGTTCCCGGTTCCGGTTGGATTAGGGGGCGGACACAGGGTTAGGATGGGATGGGATGGATCGGATTGCACTGCGCCATCCGTTCGAACCTGCTGACGGTAGGCAGAGGGCGTCATCCCGACCAGCCGGCGGAAGACCATCCCGAAGTAGCTTTGATCGCAGAACCCTACTTCCTGGGCGATCTCCGCCAACGTCGTATCGTTGACCCGGAGCAAGTTCAGAGCGCGTTCTACACGGTAGTGATTTAAATACGACAGAAACGATTGGCCGGTAGCCTCTTTGAAGAAGTTCATAAAATGCGATTTGCTCATTCGGCATATATGAGCCGCCCGTTCCAGACGGATCGGCGAGTTGAAATGAGCCTCGACGTAATCGAACAGCGGCTGAATCCGTGCAAGCGCCTTCTGCCGGCGCTCAAAAGTTTCTGCGGTCCCAGCATAATGAGCATACCGCTGGACCAATCGCAGCAGAACCAGCTTGAGGTAGGTTTTTACGGCAAGCCTTGCCAACGGGGTATCAGCCGGTAACTCCGCAAAGATGCTCTGCATCAGATGGAGAACATCGGCGGGGATACCTGTTTTCGCGGGGATGACGTGGGGAAACTGATCGTCCTGCAGCAGGAACGGTGTCAGATAGTAATTTCCATCCGCGCCCCCATCGGTACGAATGAGGTCGGGCATAAAAAAGAGGACAGCATAAGTGAACCGGGAACCGGGGTGGGCCTCGACGGTGTGATACACGGTGCTGCCGACGACACCCAGATCGCCGGTGGTCAAAGCCAACAAGCGGTCTGCGATCCGTAGGTTCGCGCTTCCGGAGAGGATGTAGAACACCTCGAAGTAGTCATGCCGGTTCATCCGCACGTTGGGATTGCGGCCATTTTTGAGCAATCGGACGTCGATCGGAAAAGAGGGGGGAAAGGGCCAGCGGTGAACACCATCCGCATTGATGTAACCGGAGATGACACGGAAGTGGTCTTCACACGCATTTAGCGGGAATCGGCGGAGCAATGGCATTATCCCTCGACTTCGTTGCGGACGTTTTTGCTTCCCCTTGCACCCAAAAACCAGTATGGAGATTTCAGGTTACGCAGTATCACGCTCGCTTCTGGCGAAGTCAAGGCAAACTGCACGACAGCCCGCGGGCAAAAACATCGCCGCTACTAAGACTAAACGCCGTCGACAATCAGACTACTGGATTATCATTTATCGGCCACCGCGCCAGCCCCCACCTAAAATTTTCCTCCCGCGTCAAAGCATTACCTGGTGACAATAGCTAGCATCAGGTGATGCTTTCGGGTTTAGAAATACTGAGAACGTTCTCGGAAGACGAAACATACGCGCGTATCGGAAGGGCTGTCAAGATAAGTTTTGGTATTTCGGGGTGTCGGGTCACATCGAAGACTGCGACGCATCGAAATCTTTTTTCGGTCCATCGGGTTGCTCTGCCTCGGCCCGAATACTGAAGCTTAAGCTGCTCTCCGTGGTTAGCGCTGCAGGAACAGTGCGATGCGAGGCCGGCAACTAGCTGCCACATGGGTCAAGAGCGGCAGCCAGCAGAGTGTAGGACAAGGGACCGAAGCATCGCGGACAAGGATCAACGAGAAATTCAGCAGCCTATGGAAATGTGCTCGACTGGGTTAAGAACAAGGTAAGCGAGGCTTGTAACGCCGTGGACGAGCGGCGGTTGGGTATGCAGTCAGCCCTTCGACCATTCTTCTGTGCTCCAGTCCCTGGAGCAATTCACCGGCGTCCGGGAGCCGAACATCAGCAGTTGGCGGCGGAGCATTTTTGGCGATTTGACCTCCGCATTTCGCTTTCGGCAAGCAGACCGCAGACCGCCGCTGTTGCCCGACACCAGTGGTGAGCTGACCCTGGCCAAATACACATCCGCTAATCTGCCCAAACCCGTCTTCTCCGAGGGCGATCAGCTTCCCCCTAAGCAGGAAGCGGGTTCCCGCAAGCGCGTATCCACCCACAAAGATTGATCCACTCGCGCAGCGTTCCGCTGGTAAAATTCCGGCCTTACTTAAAGAACTTGTTGATAGAACCACCGAACGTGCGCGATCAGCCCGAATCCGGGCTCCAGGCGCGAAAAGATAGAGAACGAACATGGGCACGCCTGCGAACAGAAACCGGCAGAAGAATTTACTCCACGGGAGTCCTCGCATCGCGCGCAGGAGGTGGATTCACGAGAACTTCGCCCAGGGGTCCGCGATCGAGGCCACTCGAATCCACCAGATGCACTGATACCCTCGTCGTATTGGGCGGCGCCTGTAGGGTGGTCCGCAACTGCACCGGCTCGGTGGGAGTCACGGACATTAGCTTCGCTGTACCTCCACCGCCCCTTCCGTAAAAGTGCGCCACCAGATCACCCGCATAGAACACTCCAAAGCTGCCGGAGAGTACCAGACCGGCGGGCGTCGCAGTCGCCGTAAGCGGCGTTCCGATAACCCCACTGTAGGTCGTCGTCTTGAAGTCCTCTCCCATGCGAGTGGGATACCACTGCGTGTCCATAGCGTAGCTTTCGCCGGGGGCGAGCTCGACCATCGGGCTATTCAACTCCGCCTCCATGAATGGTCCCTCGCGGGGTTCCGTTTTCTGATCGTGCCTGGCAGGCTCACCGGACGAATAAAAGATGATGGTCGCTTTGCTGGGATACTCCGCGGTTGGATCAACACGGTGGCGCTCAACCATGGTGTATCCGCTCATGCCATCCACTGCCGCCAGCCATCCCGAGGGAGAGTCTATCCAGACCTCTTGCTCGATGTCGTTCCAGTGCACGCGTAACCTGCCATCGCTGACCGAGAAAGCCGGGTTCTCCGCCGGGCCGGTGCGCACGTGGTAGCCATTGAGATACGCGCTTGTGGGGTTTACCGCCGTCACTCCCCAAAACTTCTTGTTGAAATTCTCTGAGCCGGCGGGATTGGAGGTGGGGTACTCGGTGATGGTCTGCTCCGACCACGTCTGCGGGAAGCCGCTCATGTTCTGCATAACCACATGGAACGAGATCACCGGCGTGTCCGCGCCAATGCTGATGTCGCGAATGTAGCGTTGTCCAATCTCCGGATTGACCGGCCCCGTCAGCCGCACCGCGCATGTGGGCCCGCGCGACAGCACCTGCAGGGTGAAGGGACCGCTGTCCAGGTTACCCCCGCCGGACCAATGCTGCTCGTCCTGCTCGCCCTCCGGTAGCGGCCATATCTTGTCTCCGCCGTAGTTGCGCTCGCCGTCCCCCTTGCCTTCCGCTATGACTTGCCCTTTGAGTTGCGGGTTGATGTAGAGAAAATCGTGGCCGCCAAAGGTGACCTGTATGAGCCGTCCGCCAATCTGCGGAACAATCTCCAGTTTCACCCATGGATTGGCCAACTCTTCGACCGTCCATCCCAGGTAATTCGTGGCCTGCACACTGCAGCCGGGCGAAGCCGCCCGGCACTGGAGCGTCAGAGCCACCAGCGCAAGCAAGGTAACCCACTCCAGAAAACACCTTCTGGCTGAGGTGGAATACATTCACTACCCCCATGGAGATTGGAGCTGTTGATCATTCAAACGAAGCGGAGTCGATGCCGGAGTTCAATGTTTCGCTTGTCTCACCGCAATCAATGAAATCTGCTCGACATCCTCTGCCTTTATATCGAAGTTTTGTTGCAAAGTCGTTCGCGCGGGAAAATGGTCCTTGAAAAACGTTCCATAAAGACCATGGACCTGGTCGGCGTCCTTCATCTCACGCATATAGACGGTCGAGGAAACGACATCCGAGAAATCCATATCCGCCTCTTCCAACCCATCCAGCAGGTTACGCATGGACAGCCGCGTTTGCACATCCAGATCAGTCGTAAAGAGTCCTAGACCCGGAACGTAGGCGTCCTTCGCCGAGAGATAAAGGGTATCTCCATAGAGGATGCCGGGGCTTGCGGTTCGGCTGGGCTTCTCATTTTTAGGACGAATCGATTTGCGTTTTGCCGGATCGGCGCCCGCAATGCAGCTGAAAACGATGTGGTTCTTGTTGGGAAGCTCCACCACCTGAATCGTTCCCCGCCCTGGCGTATTTCCGAACTCGAAATGGGTCGCATAAATCTTGTTCATCACATCTTCTGGAGCATCCGTGCTGCTCAGATAGGGATTCACCCAGATAACATTCGCCATGCTCATGTTGTTGGCCGTCTTTGCAATCGTGGCGACGTTATCCAGCGCCTGCTTCACTTCGCCGGCAAAATCCGCCGCAACCTTTCCCGTCAGCGGATCGGCGCCTCCCTGCGCCGACATGTAGAGAACGTCGTCCGCCTGGATTCCGGGCGGATCGATGTGCCCTCCCTGCGGCCACCCCGGCGGGTGGATCACTTGTCGACGGGCCGCATTGCTCACGGCGATACAGTTGATCTCGATGTTCTCCCCATGCGGAAGAGCGCCCACCACCAGCACAGTCCGTGCAGGAGGATGATCACCAATCGATTGCCAATAGACATCGTTCATCGCAGCGATATCCTGCGCATGGGTCACATAGATATTTATCCAGACCGCATTGCCTAAATCCATTCCCGCCGCGCGCAGCACGCCCTGCACATGGCGCAACGACTGGCCCACCTCTTGCTGAAAATCCTTGGGAAGACTGCCATCGGCATTCCTTCCATCCTGACCGGCGACATAGAGCGTCTGGTTGGCGAGAACGCCGGCACTCGACGCTGGACCAATATCTTTGCTGTCAATCTTGATGACCTTGACCACACCACCGGTCTGCGCCAGGACCTGCGTGCCGCAAGCAGCAAGCAATACACATAAAACAACAATTTGATAGCGCCTCAATAATTGGCTCATTTGTCCTCGGACTTACCCCTCTACTCAATGCTGCGGCTGTCGCACTGCGATAAACGAGATCTGCTCAGTCGTCGCCGTCTTCATGTCGAAACTCTGTTGCAAAAGTGTTTGTGCCGGAAAATGGTCCTTGAAAAACGTGCTATAGAGAGGCTCAACCTGATCCTCATTCTTCATTTCCTGCAGATAGACAGTAGCAGACACGACATCCGGGAAATCCAAATCAGTCTGCTGCAAATCATCCAGCAGATTACGCATGGACTGCCGCAGCTGCAACCCTACATCAGGCGTGACGATTCCCTGCCCTGGAATAAACCCGCTCTTGGCGGACATATAGTAGGTATCATCGTAGAGGATGCCGGGACTTGCGGTCGGACTGGGCGGCATATTGATCGGGCGAATCGACTTGCGTTTCGCCAGATCGGCGCCCGCAATGCAGCTGAAAACGATGTGGTTCCTATCGGGAAGGTCCACAACCTGAATCGTTCCCCGTCCCGGCGTATTTCCAAACTCGAAATACGTCGCATAAATCTTGTTCATCTCACCTTGGCCGGTGCCCGTGCTGCTCAGATAGGGATTCACCCAGACAACATTCGCCATGCTCATGTTGGCCGTCTTTGCAATCGTGGCGACGTTATCCAGCGCCTGCTTCACCTCGCCGGAAAAATCCGCCGCGGCCTTTCCGGTCAACGGATCAGCGCCTCCCTGCGCCGACATGTAGAGAACGTCGTCCGCCTGGATTCCGGCCGGATCGATGTGCACTCCCTGCGGCCATCCCGGCGGATGGATCACTTGTCGACGGGCCGCGCTGCTCACGGCGATACAGCTGATCTCGATGTTCTCTCCGAGCGGAAGAGCACCCACCACCAGGACAGTCCGTGCAGGAGGATGATCACCAATCGATTGCCAATAGACATCGTTCATCGCAGCGATATCCTGCGCATGGGTCACGTAGATGTTGATCCAGACGGCGTTGCCGAAATCCATTCCTGCCGCGCGCAGAACACCTTGCACATGGTGCAGCGCCTGGCCCGCCTCTTGCTGAAAATCCTTGGGAAGACTGCTGTCGGCATTCCGCCCATCCTGACCGGCGACGTAGAGCGTCTGGTTGGCGAGAACGCCGGCACTCGACGCCGGACCAACATCTTTGCCGTCAATCTTGATGACCTTGACCACACCACCGGCCTGCGCAAGGAGCTGGGCGCCGCATGCAGCAAGCAGGAAACCTAAAGCAAACAATGGGCAGCGTTTCGATAGATAGCTGATTTGTCCTCCCTGAAAACCCACCTTATGACCCCGCTCATGCAGATTGTTTGCGCGCTTTGTCAAGAATCTGCCGCAGGCGATACCCAACCGTGAGATCTTCCCCTGGCTGCAGGGTCATCGAAATGATCTGCAATCGATTCGGATGGTCGTGACCTCTCTCCCCAGGTTTCCTTTCTCGCGCCAGAACGCCGCTGGGATTGCTGTTCGTCAATACCTCAATCCGAGGCTCACCTGCCCGTAGCTGCTGGTCGCATTGAGCCACCGTCAAGCCAAACTTCTCTTCGTCCCATGTGACCGTCAGGGTCGGAAAACTGTTCCCATCCGTCGGGATGGTAATTTCGGACGCGACCCCAGGCACCGTGTCCACTAACTTCTGGATGCGTTCGACCCGCTTCTGCCACTCTTTATTGAGTTCCCCGAGATCCGCGCGCGACCAATAGTCGATGGCCGCAAGCATACCCATGATCTCTTCCTTGCCGACTTTCATGGGCCGGCATACGGCGCCTTCCCATGGACTGGTGTTGTACAGGGCCGCCTCGATCAGGTCCTTGCGGCCCAGCAGCACCCCGGAACATTGCGGGCCGCACAGACCTTTTCCACCGCTGAAACAATAAAGATCGACGCCGGTCTTCGCGTACCGTGTGAAATTCTCAAACGGGGGAATACCGGCCGCGTCGTCCAGCAGAAGGGGAACACCGGCCGCCTTGGTGATCTTGAGCACGCTCTCGAGCCGCTCGTCCCGCCACGTGGTGTAGACCATGGCGGTTTGCGGAGTAATGGCCGCTTGCAAATCGTCCACTGCCTTTGCAATGACAAGTTTGCCTCCGGCGAGGCGGATGGCGCTGTCGAATTCGCTCCGGCCCCCCATCATCACGACCTCGCTTTTCAGGCCGGTTGTGTCGGGCAACTGCCAGACATTTTTTGGATCCGCTCCGGCGATACAAGCCGCAGTCGCCGATGCCATCGCACCGGCTGAACCCGAGGTGACCATTCCAGATTCGGCCCCGGAGAGCTTCGCGAGATGGCGGCCGGCGGCTGCCTGCAGTTCAAACATATCGACAAAATAATGGGACGCCTCCCCCGTGGCTTGCCGCACCTCCGGCAGTTCCAGCGAACCGCTCAGGTAAGTCCAGGTGCCACGCGCATTGATGAATGGCCGGACCCCAAGACGCGTATAAATATTCGCGGAAAAGGATTTTCCCGTATTGGCAGCCACCGTGCTCGCAAAGCTGCGCGCGCCAATGGTGGCAAACAGAGGAGCCGCGGCCAGTAATTTAATAAAAGATCGCCGGTCATTCAGACTATTTTGAAGCTCGAGTTCGGACAACGTATCTCCCTTTCTGCTTGCGCAAAACAAAACGGCTGGCCCGGAAAATATATTTTAAGGCCAGCTGTAACTCCCGGTTGTCGATCCCGGCACGTTTCATCCTACAAGGGTGGATCTGTTCACTCTACTCGAGATTCAGATGTGAGCTGAATCCTCTCCATCATGTGCATGAATCCGGGGAAATCCAGTGACTGCGTTCCGTCGGACAGCGCATTTGCAGGATCGGGATGCACCTCGACGATGAGGCCATCGGCGCCGGCCGCCAGCGCCGCTCGCGACATAGCCGGGATCAGGTCGCGTCTGCCTGTCGCATGGGAGGGATCGGCAATTACCGGCAAATGGCAGAGCTGCCGTGCCAGCACCATGCCCGCCAGATCCAGGGTGTTCCGCAACTCGGGGTCGTACGAGCGGATGCCGCGCTCGCACAGCACCACTTGGCCGTTGCCGCCGGCCAGCAAATATTCCGCAGCAAGTAACCACTCCTTCACCGTTGCCGCCGGGCTGCGTTTGAGCAAGACCGGCTTTCGTAACTGTCCCAGACGCCGAAGCAGCGCAAAGTTCTGCATGTTGCGCGCTCCCACTTGCAGCATGTCCACGTGCTCGGCAACCACATCGATGTCGTCAGTGCTCAGGATCTCCGAGACGATCGGCAAGCCCGTTTCTTCACGGACCTGCCTGAGAATCTGCAGCGCCTCCACCCCCAGGCCCTGGAAATCATAGGGAGAGGTACGGGGCTTATACGCACCGCCGCGCAAGATCACGGCCCCGGCAGCCTTGACCGCTTCCGCTGTTGCTCGAGTCTGTTCATAAGATTCCACGGAGCAGGGCCCGGCAATCACCACCGGTTGGCCAGCGCCGATTTCGACTGCTCCTACGCGAACGACCGTTCGCCCGCTCTCACTTAAACTGCCGACCAGTTTAAGCGGTGGAATGGGAGCCTTCGGCTGGGCTATTCCATTGATTGTTGGCTGGATCTCGGCGTCTACGGTAGGGCTGTGCATACCCGTCTCCTGGATTTTCTTAGAAATGCAAAAAGGGCCGCGACTTTTGTCGCGGCCCTCAGTGGTGATTGCGCTCTTAAACTAGAGAATCAGAATCGAAGATGCGCGCACGCCGCCGGAGCCGCTACCGGAAACCAGTAGCGGTAGCTAAAGAAAAAGGCTTGGCGTGACGCTGTCTGCATCTTGTTTGTCAGCTTACCCCGAAATGCCGTGCTTTGTGAAGTGCCATTCGATCGGACGCGACCTGCCGTCCTCCGGCTGCCGCCGCAGTTTACTGCTTCGACAACGAGCGGAGATAGATCACCAGGTTCCACGTTTCCTCAGGCTTCACCCGTGCGCCTTCGCCATCCATTTCGCCCTTGCCATTCTTGATGATGTAAAAAAGTTCGCCGTCAGTATGTCCTTTGAGCGCGGCGGGGTCGCGGAAATCGACCATCTTCGCCTTCATGTTCTTGGCCAGGTCGCCCGCGCCATCACCGGACTCACCATGGCACATGGCACATTCGTAGCCGTATATCTTTTTGGCTCGGGCCAGCGACTCAGCGGTGGGTTTCACAGGATTAACTGTGTTCACGGCATCCGCGGGAATCTTGGCATCGGGCGCGGCCGCGGCAGGAGCCGGGGCGGCAGGAGCCTGGGCGGCACTATCGGGTTGCTGTGCCTGCGGGGGTGACGCAGAAGCGCCGGTTAACACCAGAGCAGAGAGAAGCAAGAAAGGCTTCAACATGGAGCCACCTTAGAATGAAATGGAATTCGCTGAACACTTTACGCCCAACCGACAACGCTGCGACAGGTATTTCCGCATGTGTCGGCTTACCAGTCAACTTATGGCACGGCACGGTTGGATTTCAGACCAAGGCGAAGCACGCATCTCATTGAAACAGATGATGTTATGGGTCCGCAAACGCGAGACCCCGCAGGGCTTCTCCAGCAAGCAACTCGCCCGGGCTGAGGACGGATCGAAGTCCGTCCATTGGAGACAAATGATCTTTTGTAATACGATTCGACCCGGAGAAACTATGCTCGTTCTGCGCCTCTTCTCGTTGTTTTCTTTTATATCTGCGGCCATTCTGGTCGCGCCCGCCCAGGATGCCGCTCAGAACCAAGTCGTTTCTCCCAATGGACAGATCGTCTTTGTTCTTTCCAACGGGACTTCGCAATCCGGGCAGGCTGCTCTTCGCTACTCGGTTGACTTGCATGGCAAGCACCTCATCGATGCATCGGAACTTGGCCTGGAGATACAGGGGCAGCCCGCGCTCGGTCCCGGCCTGCGCCAGGTTGGCGCGCAGCCAGGCAGCGCCGACGAGAGCTATACCATTCCGGTCGGCAAGACAACGAACGTTCGCAACCACTACAACTCCCTCATCGCGGATTTCGCGGGAGAATCCGGGACCAGGCTATCCGTTGAAGTACGAGCGTTCGATGACGGAGTGGCCTTTCGCTACATTGTCCCTGAGCAGCCGTCCATCAAGAGCGTGCGCATCACCGGCGAGCGTACGCGGTTTCGCTACAGCAAGGATGCAACCGTCTACCCGCTAGTCCTCAATGGCTTCCAGTCTTCCTACGAAGACGACTACCTGATGAAGCCGGTGAGCGGCATTCATCGTGACTGGCTGATTGGCCTGCCGCTGCTGGCGGAGGTTCCCGGTAGCGGCTGGGTCGCAATCACCGAGGCGAACATCGAGAACTATGCGGGCATGTATCTGCGCAGCGAAAAGGATCCCTTCAGCCTGAAGGCCGAGCTATCACCAAGAGTGGACCTGCCCGGTGTTGCCGTGGACACAAAGACCCCCTTCAAAACGCCATGGCGCGTGCTCATGATCGGAGACGCACCCGGGCGGCTGATCGAGTCGAACATCATTCTCAACCTGAATCCCCCTTCGAAGATTGCGGATACCTCATGGATTCGCGCGGGAAAGTCCGCCTGGGACTGGTGGTCGGGCGACGCAGCCACCGGCGTATCCTTCACGCCGGGGATGAATACCGCGACCTTGAAACATTACATTGATTTCGCATCGGATTCGGGCTTCCCGTACTTGCTCATCGATGCCGGCTGGGCTGCTCCGACGCCGAAAGCCAAGCCCGGCGATTATGCCGATCCGGCAGATATCACTCACTTCAACCCCGCCGTCGATATTCCGGAGTTGCTTCGCTACGCCAAGGAAAAGAATGTTCGCATCTGGCTTTGGTCGCATTGGACCTCAGTCGACAAATACATGGACGAGGCGTTTCCGCTGTTTGAAAAGTGGGGTGTGGCCGGCGTCAAGATCGACTTCATGAACCGCGACGATCAGTGGATGGTGGAATGGTATCGCCGCGTGGTGGAGAAAGCTGCCGAACATCATCTAATGATCGACTACCACGGAGCCTTCAAGCCGGATGGGCTGCGCCGCACCTACCCCAACTTGATAACCCGCGAAGGGGTGATGGGCAAGGAGTACTCTAAGTGGTCCGCCCGCGTCACTCCAATTCACAACACAACACTTCCCTTCACCCGCATGCTCGCAGGTCCTATGGATTACACCCCGGGAGCTTTCAACAACAGCAACCGCGAAAACTTCATCGCC
>Ga0182024_10005478_pt1 | contig 28483 bp, 22 predicted proteins | sample P32metaG_FD_120480 | JGI IMG/M metagenome (GOLD analysis project Ga0182024, IMG submission 120480) | Permafrost microbial communities from Stordalen Mire, Sweden - P3-2 metaG (Illumina Assembly) | ecosystem: Environmental > Terrestrial > Soil > Wetlands > Permafrost | place: Sweden: Stordalen...
GCTCAAGATCGGCAGCGGGACGGGCTGTGACGTGCGCCACGTCCACTTTGCCGACTGCGTTGTGAAGCTCGCCTTCCGGGGCGTGGACATCATGGCGCGGGACGGCGGCGACGTGGAGGACGTGGTCGCCCGAAACATCGTAATCCAGACCCAAATGTTCGCCCCGCCGTGGTGGGGCGCCTCCGAGGCGGTCTACATCACCGCCGTCCCCCGCACCGCCCAGACCAAGCTCGGCCACGTGCGTGGGATCCGCGTTTCCGGAATTGTGGCCCACGGCGAGGACGGGGTCTTCGTCCGTGGGTCGCCCGACTCGCCGATCGAGGACGTCGAGCTTTCCGGCATCAGCCTCTACATTGCGAAGACCACCGACTGGCCGAGCCGGATCGACCTCCGGCCGAGCGGGGGGAGCCGCGTCCCGCAGGAGACCGGTGTCACCGTGGCTGGCTTCGACCTGCAGGACGTGAACGGTATCGTGCTCCGCAACTGCGATGTCCACTGGGGCCCCAATCCCCCGGCCAATTTCGGCCCGGTGATCCACGCCGTGCGGGTGACGGGGCTCGACACCCAGGACGTGCGCGGGACGGACGCGCATCCCCAGCCGGCGGCTCCTTCCGGGCAGTAGGGATCGGGGAGCGGAATGCGCTCGCCGGAAGCGCACAGCCTCCTGCGAAACGCTGGCGCGTTCCGCTGTAGCGGAAGCCTCCAGGCTTTCGCAAGATATGGATAGATCGGTAATCAGCGAAACGCTTGCGCGTTCCGCTACGCTGGAATTAACGACGATGGAGCGCGTTATCTTAGCGCCATTCAAGCCTAAGGTCTATCAACGAAAACGGCGACCGCAGAATCTGCGGTCGCCGTCGCTTCGCTCAGTCAAACTGGCTCCCCCCCATCCGGAATCGAATCGGATGGGGAGAACCAAGGGGTATCGCTTAGAAGCTAAAGCGCGTCGTAAGGGACCACTGCCGCGGCGGAACGATGCTCCAGGTGTAGGGCGTGCCGTCGAGATTGTACGCGATCGGCAGGATATAACCGTTCGAGGTTAAATCCACACAGTTGAGCTGCACCGTACATTTGATCTTGTCATTGTCCCATGGCAGCTTGAACGAGTATGAAATCCAGCCATCGACGTGGAGTATCGCCGGGGTGTAGATGGGCTTTGTGATATCGTCGGCCGCAACCTGACCGGTGGCGTTCAGCAGGCTCGCCTGCGTGGCCCCATAGTAGCCTTCGATTGTCGAGCTCGACCATCGGAGACCGCCGCCAATTCCCAAATTCTTGAGCGGACCGCTCACGAAATTGTAGTTGGTGAGGAAATTCCAGGTATATGGGGTTAATTCCGGAATATCGGTGCCCTGGGCCGCCTCTTCGACTGTGATCGGGATTGTGACGACACCATTGTAATAATTTGCCACGGTCGACGGCACGGTGATGGGATAGTCAGCGTCGGATGTGTCGGTGCCGAATCCCCAGCCGCTCCAGAACGAGCCGAAATTGGCGGTCGATGTGGATCCGAGTCCCTTGTAGTTCGTGTATACTACGTTATACGCGGCGGGCGCGCTCGCTGTCGTCCAATACGGCAATCGAACGGCCGAATAAGCTTTCGCCTGCGTGTCGACGGCCGATAGCTGGGCGGCTTGCCGGGAACCGGTAAACTTCATCGTCCAGTTTGGCAGGGGGTTGTAGGTCAGCTCCAGATCGACGCCGTCCGCGGCGTAGGTATTTGTCGCCTCCGGGTTTGAGTAACCGCCGGTTATGGGATTTCCGCCGGATTCGAGGTAGTTGACATTCATTCCCGTGAGCGTGGCCATTGTCTGATACTCGGCCGAGGTCAATGGGAAGATCGCTTGATTGCCGAACTGCGTCGACGTCGGGTTTTCGCCGGATTCCAGCGCCACAACATCCGCCGACCACTGCACCATGTCATTTTGGTCGATGTACAGCTCCCGGTCGGTGAGCGTTTGCGATACGCCCGAGATGTTGTTCTCGTTGACGCTCTTGAACCAAGTCACGCGCACGTACAATTTCTTGTCGGGCGTGGCGATTTCCAGGCCGTAGTCCTTTTCCGCGCCCGTCGGTTTCCCAAGCGGCTGGCCGAGCAAGTCGGTGAAAGTTCCTGTCGGTGGATTGAAATTGTCCGCCTTGTTGAACGTCATGCCGAGCGTGCGCAAAACCCCGGCAATGATATTGCCGTTATTCGCCGCCGCGTCGATCCCGGCCCAATTTTCAAACGGCCTCACCACAAATCCCTCGCTGTACGTGTTCCCGCCGACCTCTCCCAGGCTCTGCTGTGCCAATTGACTCGTGCCCGGCGCGTACACGCCCGCGAACGTAGTGGGATTCCAATCGCTCAAGTCGTACTTGAGGGCCGGGTTTGGCAGACCGTTGATATTGGAAACCAAGCCCGCATTATTGGTCGTGGCCGTCGGAACGCCGTTGACGATCGCGTTATAGATGGACCCGGCGCCGCGATTCTTGACGACGTCGTCGTTGAGTCCGAGCGAACCGACGATGCGGTCATTCCAGAAGAAACTTTGCCAGTAGTACGTCTTCTGGTCCTGGACGTTTTCGATGATCTGGTATCCGTTGAACGCAGGTGTCGCCAGGGTCAATGCGCTGTTCACCCACTGGCCTGTGGTATAGTTGTACGTTGTAGCCGTGACATTTGTCGGCGCGCCGAGTCCTGGAGGGCCGACGAGGGAGGGCGGGAGCGTGACAGCGTTGCTTCCCGGCGCGCTCAGGTATTGTATGCGAACTGGGTCTTGGCCTTCTGAACCGAGGTTATAGTTTCCGGGAATCACCGGCTGATTGTTGAATTGATACAGCTCCGAAGTGTACGAACCGTCGCCGCCATTGATGATCGTGCGGAGGCGGATCGACTGCTGTATGTCGTCGTGCTGGGAATCTTCAACCAGGAACCGATGGTGCCCGAGCCATTGCAGCCAACTCGGAAGCTTGTCTCGAAGATCGATAGAGTACGTCAGCATCGCCCGCGAGTTTACATTGGTTTCCGGGTGGTAAAAACCGTCGCCCTGGTAGTCATAGATGAAGTCCGAACCGGCGTATTGGTTCGGCGCCCCGTTCAAGAGGTACGAATTCGTATCCACAGACATCGCGCCCTGCGGGGGGGTGCCGTTGCTATGCTGATTTTCGATGTCCTCTTCATTATCGTGGTATTCCTGCCGGAAGTAGGCGACGTCCAGATCCAACGAGCCAAACTTGGCGCTGGACAGGATGTTCTGCTGAAAATCGGCGTGATAGGTCCTCGCCTTGGAAATAGTGTAGTCCATCGAGTCATAATTCGGCCCATTTTGCGCGTTGTAGAGAGCCTGATTGACGACTTCGGGCTGAAAGTAGGTGGAGTATCCGCCACTTGTTACACCATTGATAATGGTTACCGGAGTGCCGGGAGTGCCGACGCCCGGAATGGGAAGCTGGGCGGAAGTGGTCATAAACTCCGACCGGACCAGCGCCTGGGACGCGGTGAGCGGTGTCGTCGGCACCTGGGCCGGGATCAAGCCGCCGAACTGAGATGCGAGGGTTTGCGCCGGCTCGAAACCCCAGAGGAACTGGCCAGTGGGATTAAACGCATAGGCAAAGTGATTCGTAAGCGAACCGATGCCAGGCTGATAAAGGGCATAATTGTTGGTGGAGGACCCAAATGCCCCGCCCGTGGGATTGCCCGTGACATAATTGGGGCTGGTGGTCGAACTGGTATAAGGTCCCAGCACCTTGCCGGTCGCCAGATCGGTTATCATCTGGGTAACCGGGTTCATCTCCGGCTTGCCGGCGGCGAGCCACGGAGTGATCAAATCCTCGGGCAGCAACGTATTCTCGTCGTCGGCGGCATCGTTGTAGAATTCGGCGTACGCGGTGATCTTTGTCTTATGACTCTTGAACGGGTCGATCGTGATCGTCGCATACTGCCGGCGCGTAATATCGTACGAGGGCTTGCGCTGAAAACCCACCGAGTTGTACTCCTGAGCAAGATAGATGGCGACCTTGTTCCGGATCAGCGGGATGTTGATGTCGGCCGTTTCACGGAATCCGCCGAAACTTCTGGCCTGCAGGCTTACGTCGCCCGTCAGCTTGTCGAGCTGAGCCTCATTGCTGCTCGCGTTGACAATGCCCGCCGCCGAGCCCGATCCGAACATGAGCGAGTTCGGACCGCGGTCGATTTCGATCGACTGCACGTTGTAGGTGTCGAAGGGAATCCGGTACAGTCCGAAGAAGTCGTCCACCTCGTTATCGGGCGCCCCAAGGCCGTTGACCCGGGTGCTCAATGTATTGGGGCCGGAGACACTCGTCGTGGAGTCGTTCGAGCCCGCCAAAGCGTCGTCAATACGGGTGGACTCCGTAAATCCGGTTTCCGGCGTATACGTGTGCGAGCCTTCCGTGCCCGCCTCATACATCATGATGTCATTGATATTCTGCGAATTGGTGTTCTCGATCTGCTGCTTGTCGATGACTGTCACCGAAGAGGGAATGTCGCCGATGTTATTAGACAGACGGGTGCCGGTCGTCGTATTCGGGGTGAAGTACCCTTGCGCCTGCGAAGCGTTGACCTCGAACGGGCTCAGCGTGACGGCCGCGCTCTGACCCGATGGAGTCGGGGCCGGCGTCTGCGTTTGGTCCGGCGTCGGCGCCGGCGTTTGATCCGGTGTTCCCGGCGGATTATTCGCTACTTGGCCGAGGACGGCGACGGGGATCAGTGCAGCGGCCAGCAGCACGGCAAAAGCCGGCCGCGAGGCGGCGGATATTCTCACGGGGAATACACGGATTCGCTTCATAGGGGTATCGGTGTGTTTAGGTTCAACTGAAAGACTTACAAAAAAGAACAGCCCGCAGGAGGGCCTGATTTCCGCTGATCAAAAAGGGGGTAGTGAAGCGGGGAATCTTCTAAAAAAGCTAATAAAACACAGGTGCTCTACTCCAGATTTAACGAACTTCAAGAAAATAATTGCAGAACATTTCGTTTTTACTGAAAGCCTCGCTCGCACGATGCCTGCATTGGATGGGCAGGCGGAAACAAAATGCATTCCGGGATGCGCCGATTTGACGGAAAATCGCTTTTCGTGAAAGCTGGATCCATGAATACACCCTGCCGCCCGACGCTGGTCCGGATCGCCTGCGTTGTCCTCGGGATGTCGCCCGTGGCGTCGCGCGCATGGTACGAGCCGGGCCACCGGATCATCAACCAGCTCGCAATCAACTCCCTGCCGGCCGATTTTCCTTCCTGGGTTCGCGATCCGAAGGTCGCGGAACGGATCGTCTTCCTTTCCCAGGAGCCGGACCGCTGGCGCCGGACCCACGAATCATTGCTCCAGCACGAAAACGCGCCGGATCATGTGGTGGACTTCGATCAGATCGCATGGGCGGGCATCGACGTCGCCGCCCTCACCCCATTTCGGTACGAGTTCGTCGCGGAGTTCCTGGCCGGCCGCGTTGCCCACGCCGATCGATTTCCCGCGTATGATCCTGCGAAAGACCCGAATCATTCGCTCGGATTGCCGGGATTTCTCCCGTGGGCGATGGCCGAATACTACGCCAAGCTTCAGGTGCAGTTCTCCTATCTGAAAACCTATGAGCGCTACGGGACCGCGGACGAAATCGCCGATGCCCGGGCCAATGTCATCTACGTGATGGGAGTGATGGGACACTTTGTAGGCGACGGTTCGCAGCCCCTGCACACGACGGTACACAATCGCGGCTGGGTGGGGCCTAATCCGAACAATTACGCTACAAACGATATTCACGCGCTGATAGACGGCGGCTTCATAGCCAAGGCCGGGATCACCGTCGGGGAACTGACCCCGATGGTTGTCCCGGCCCGGCCGCTCGACATGAACCCGCGGCAAGACGGCCGCGATCCTGTGTTTGTCGATATCGTCGACTACCTGCTGGGCACGAGGAGAACGGTCGAGCCGATGTATCGGCTATTGAAGGAAAATAAGCTCGTGGATGGCGGTCCGGGCAGCCGCGAGGGCCGCGAGTTTATCGACAAACGCCTGCTCGCCGCGGGCGAGATGCTCGGGTCCCTCTGGCTCACAGCCTGGCAGCAGGCGGCTCCGGACACCCTTCTGCAATCGACGTTGATTCAGCGGGGGGCCGGCGAGTCCGCGGGAAGGTGATCGCCAGAGGCGGCTCGGGAGAGCAAGGCATTCAAATGAGCGGCTGTTCCGGCGTTCGGAAATCGCGCAAGGATCCGCCGGAAGGCCTCAATGGCCTCCGGAAGCCTGTTTTCCTGCTCCAAAACGGCGGCGTAGTCATCCCAAACCCTGGGCTCGTCGGGGAAGTCGCCGATTAGATCGAGGAATTCCCGCTCTGCATCGGCATGGCGCCCCATGACGAAATGCAGCCTGGCGATCCCCTCGCGCGCGAGGAGATCCTTGGGAGCCAGGGCGTAGGCGAGCGAATAATTTTCGTCCGCGAGATCGAACTGGCCGGAATCGAAAAGTGCGGATGCGAGACCGATGTGATCATGCACAACCCGGTCGACGGCATAGAAGACGGTGAAGGCCGACGAAAATATCCCAGCGGCAATCCAGATCACGCGAGCGGACGCACGGGCTGCGCCGGAAGTGAGTTGGTCCAACGCCATGATTCCCAACACGGCCGCCAGCGCGAGGGGCGGCGCGAATTCAAACTCATACCGCGCGCAAGTTCCAAAGAAGAATAAGAGCAGCCCGAGAATTCCGAGCGCCGCCCAGGCGACGGATGCGGCGACGAGCAAAAAAGTGCGGCCCGGCCGGACCCGCAGGATGAATACGGGAATTGCGGCCCCGGCCCATATAATCGGCGTGTTCAGAAGGACGCCCGAAATGTGCTCGACCACGCCATGGCCCTCGGGGAGTGGTCCAACCGCGGCCTCGGCGGCGAATGGGAACCACCGATGCCAGCGGACGCCTTGGAAAAGGTAAAAGTGCAGGTTTGCCCAAACATACCGGAAGCTGAACGCGTGCACGCGCGACTCGTATTCGCCGGCCAACTGGTATTTCGCTCCAAATTCGAACGGACTCCCGAATCGCTGAAAATTGTACATGGCGACGGCGGCTCCGCACGCGGCCAGGGGCAGAGCGGCCGCGATCCAAGCGCGGGGGTTGGACCGAACCGCGGAATGAATGAAAGCGGCGGCAAGAATCGGCGCGATCAGCAGCGTTGTCGGTCGGGAGGCGAACGCCACGCCTAGCGCAGCGCTCGCTAGAGCCAGCCATCTCACGGCATCCTCCGGCTTCTCAAGCGCCTCCCAAACACACAGCAGCCCTGCTGAAACAAAGCAATAGGCGCACGCGATTGGAATTTCCCACATGTCCGGCCGCGCGAGAAGGACCGGGGCATACGAGACGAGGCCGAGCAGCGGAATCCAGGCCGCGGCAAGCCGTTCGGGAAAATTGGGGAAATGGGCCGTCCGAATCCGATTGGCGAGGCAGATATTGGCGATCAGGCCGAGCGAGCAAAACAATACGGCCGCAGCCCAGTGGGGAAGCCAGGCGCCCGTTAGAAGATGCGCGGGGATGAAAAACAGGAGCGCGGGAGCGATCCCGAAATACAGGTAAAGGTGCCCCCGGTAGAGGCTGAAGTCATCGACTCCATTCAGCGAATCGCTTGTCCCAAATCGCGCCGCCTGGTTTTGCTGTGGATCGTAAGGATCCTGCACCCGGTCAAGGGATGGCGGAACCGGCTTGGCGACGTACAAATGGCCCGAGAGCAGACCCTGGGCGAGGAGGTTGTACGCCGCATCCTGCGGATTGTTCCCGCGATCCGACAGGCCAAGCGTCGATAAAAACAGGTAGATCCCAATGACGCCTGCGATTGCAAGGCCTTGGAGGGTGAACTTCATCCTTCGTGCCCGGCAGAAGACCGGATCCTAATTAAAATCAGCCTTTGCGCATGTTTCAAAGCGCCGGTGCTCTCCAGCCCGGATTCGATCAGGGCTGGGGCGCCGCGGGAGGGGCCGGAGGCCGCGGCTGGGCCGGACCCGAAGCGCCGCGAGGGATCGCTACATTCGCACTTTCAGAAACATTCTCGGCGGGCGCCGCGGCGGTGTACGTCGAGCCCGGCAGCGGTAGGTCTGTGCCGGCGATCGATGCCTCATCCACCGAGTTGCGCTGCTGATCGGAAACGCCGATGAATTTTTCCGTCGAGAAATCGGACACGTTGTTGAGCTTGAAAGCCGGGACGCCGGCGGCGGCCTGCGCCCGGATATTCCGGAAGATCGCCCCGTGCACATCGAACAGGATGATCGGCGGCCGGGCTTCCTTATCGGAAATCGTGCTCAGGTCGGTCTCGTCGATCGTCACCCGATTCGCGTGGCGCACGTACAATCCATAGGCCGGGAGCGTCCCGAACATCGTGGGCTCGGGGTAACCGTCCTCATTTTCGGTGACACCGAACGCGTCCGGCGGAGCCGGCGGGAGTCCCGTGCCCCACCCGTCCGCCCGCCGATTGCCTCCTCCGGCCCTTTCCCCTCCCCGCCGCGCTGGAGTTACAGCGTCACCGCCCTTGTAGAGAATGCGGATATTGCTGAGGGTGACGTCCTCGACAGGATGGCCAGGGATGCCGCTAATGATTGAGGCGGCGCGCGACGCGGCGTAGGCCACCACAACGTTGCTGATATTCACCCGGCGGATTGCCCCGATCGCGACTCCTTTGGGGCCGCGCATGCGCGCACCCAGGCGGATGAAAATGGGCGGGTTTGAGATGTACTCCATCGTGATATTGCTGATGGACACATCCTCGATGATCGCCCCGTCGACGCTTTCGAGGGCGAGCCCGTTGCAATGGACAAAAACGCAATTGGAGATCGATATATTGCGAAAGCCGCCGTTCGACTCGGTGCCAAACTTGATTCGCCCGGTGCCGCCACCGCTCGGAGGAACCTTGTAGGTGCCGTCGAGCAGGCTGCCCATGGTGTAGCCGCTGACCTGGCAGTTGCTGATGGCCACGTTGTCCGTGGAGCGGGCGAAACCGAGCCCGTAGGAGCTTTTAAGGACGATGCCGTCATCCTGCGGAGAATTGATGAGGCAGTCCGACACTCGGACGTTGCGGCAGCAGTCGATGTCGAAGCCGTCGCGATTCGTGTCCACCTTGAGGTTATCGATCGTCAGATTATCCACACCGGTGACTAGCAGGGCAAACCAGCCGCCCTGTAGGATAGTGAAATCCTTCAAATTGACATTCCGGCACAGCTTGAGGGCGATTGACTTGTTGCCCTGGCCGGGGCCACCGCCATTGCGGAGCAGCTCGTGGCCCCAGATGCGGCCCGTTCCGACGATTGAAACGTTCTCCAGGTTTTCACCCCAGATCAGGCTGTTGTGAAAGTGGCTGTGGCCATAGTCCTGATAGGCGAGATCGCCAAAACGGTTGGGCTCCGGCTCGTCATAACCCGGCTGGCCCGCGGCCGGTTGTTTGGCGGAGAGGATTGTGGCGCCGTGGCTGAGATTCAGCTCGATATTGCTTTTCAGGCGAATCGAATAGCAAAGGTACGTGCCCGCCGGGAATAAAACGGTGCCTCCGCCCGCGGCCGCCGCCGCGTCGATCGCTTTGTTTACAGCGTCCGTGTCAAGGGTCGTTCCGTCGCCGACCGCGCCAAAGTCGCGGATATTGTAGACGGCCGGCGGTTGATCTGCGGCGCGGATCAAGCCTGAAGCCGTAAGGGCGAGCGCAAAAACGCAACAAGTGCGGTATAGGGGTAATGTTCTCATGGCGATAATTCTGAATCTCGGGGAAAGTGGGTATTATTCAATCTTGAACCGAACGAAGTTCGAAGCCAAATGACGCGGCCCAGTTCCACAATGATCGCTCCGCGGGTTGTACACCCTGAAATCCTGGATCAACTGCCCGAGGATTCGCCCGCCGCCTGCGCCTCGCGACGCGACTTGCGCACGATCAACCGGCTGCTTGGCAGCCGAGCCTGGATTGGAAGCGTGTTGCGGGAGCGGCGCCGGGCCGGCGAATGTGTTCTTGAAATCGGGGCCGGCACCGGCGAGCTTGGCCGGGCATTGAGCGCACTCGTGCCGGACATGGCGGGCCTCGATCTCGGCCGCCGGCCCGCCGAATGGCCGCGATCTGGATGCTGGTATCAAACCGACGTGCTCGAATTCGGAGGCTGGGCCGGATTCCCAATTGTGATCGGCAATCTGTTCTTTCACCATTTCGACAGCGGACAACTGGAGCGGATCGGGGCCCATCTCGGCCGCGACGCAAGGTTGATCATCGCGAGCGAGCCCCGCCGCGCGCGAAGGAACGAGCGATTGTTCTCTCTACTCTGCATCCTGATCCGCGCGCATCCGGTGACGCGCCACGACGGCCGGGTGAGCATTGCCGCCGGGTTCCGGAACGATGAACTCCCGAATCTGCTCCGCCTCGACCCGGCCGAATGGAGCTGGCAGGTGCGCGAATCCCGGTTCGGCGCCTGCCGTCTGGTGGCGGAGAGGCGGTCATGGCTGACCTAAAACCCGTCCGAATCATCGGGGGAGGACTGGCGGGACTATCGCTTGGCATTGCATTGCGCAAAGCCGGGGTCGCGACGGAGATTTTCGAGGCGGGCGATTATCCGCGCCACAAAGTTTGCGGCGAATTTGTCACCGGACTCGGCGAGGCCACAATCGAGAAACTGGGAATCGGCCCCGCCTTCGCCGGGGCTGGCTCCCATAGCGCGGTCACTTGGTTTTTGCGCGGGCAGGCCGTCGGCCGGCAAATCCTCCCCTCGCCCGCCCGAGCCGTGAGTCGCTTTGCGCTGGATGCGCGCCTGGCCGGGCTTTTCATCGCCGAAGGGGGAAAACTCGTCACCCGGACGCGCGTCAGACCTCCGACCGACGAATGCGGTTGGGTGGATGCCGGCGGACGAAAGCCCAGCGGCTCCTCCCCGTGGATGGGCCTCAAACTCCATGCCCGGAATTTGACGACTGCCGATGGCCTCGAACTGCATCTCGGCGACGGCGCCTACGTCGGCCTGTCATCCGTGGAGGACGGATGGATCAATGTATGCGGCCTGTTTCGCCGCCGCCCAGGGCTGCGTTTCGATCCCGACCAGGCGATGTCCGCCCACCTGCGGGAGAGCGGCCTGCATTCATTGGCTGAACGCCTGGCGGCGGCCGAGATCCGGCCCGGCTCGATTGGCGCTGTAGCGGGCCTTGCATTTACGCGCCGCATCGCGCTCGATGACGGGGTGTTCCTGGGAGACGCGTGCGCGATGATTCCGCCATTTACCGGCGACGGAATGGCTATGGCCTTCACGAGCGCGGCCCTGGCGCTAGACCCGCTAGCGGCTTGGGCGAGAAACGAGCAGTCATGGGACACCGCCGCGCGCAATATTCGCGAGGCCCTCCGCCGCGAATTCCGACTGCGGTTGAACAGCGCCGCACTCCTTCACTCCTTTCTCCTGAACCGCACGCGCCAACGCTTCCTGGGGGCGGCCTCGCAAACGGGCCTTCTTCCCCTCGACCTACTGTACCGCCTGTTGCACTGATTCCCGCTTATGTATCTGCACGCCCTCGCCACCGCCCTGCCTCCCACCGCATTCACGCAAGCCGAGTGCTGGGACATCATGCAGCGCTCGGAGGCGCGCCAGCGCCTCAGCCGCCGCTCGATGCTCACCCTCCATGCCATCCTGCGGCACGACAGCGGCATATCCACGCGGCATTTCGCGATGCCGGATTTGGAGCGGGTCTTTTCGCGGACACCGGATGAGCTCAACGAGGTCTTCCGGGTGGAAGCGCCGCGGCTGGCCGCCCGCGCACTTTCCGTGGCCCTGGCGCAGGCCGGGCTTCCGGGCGATCAATTGGACGCGCTGCTCGTCTGCACATGCACGGGCTATCTCTGCCCGGGCGTGACCAGTTACGTAGCCGAGCTGCTCGGTCTTCGCTCCGATGTGTTCCTGCAGGACTTGGTGGGGTTGGGGTGCGGCGCGGCGATTCCGGCCCTGCGAGCCGCCGAGGCGGTCCTTGCGGCGGAACCGGAAGCCACGGTGGCTTGCGTGGCGGTGGAATTGTGTTCGGCCGCCTTTTATCTCGACGACGATCCCGGAGTGCTCGTGAGCGCGTGCCTGTTTGGCGACGGAGCCGCCGCGACGATCTGGCGCCGGGCGCCGGGGTCGCGCGTGCTCCGGTGCGGAGATTTCTCGACGCTGCACCAGCCAGCCAGCCGGGATCACATTCGGTTTGAGATGCGACAGGGAAAACTGCGCAACCTGCTGAGTCCCTCGGTGCCCGCGCTGGCGGCTGCGGCCGTCGAAAAACTTCTGTCCGCCGAACGCCTTCGGCCGGGAGGCCGGCCGATCGCGCGCATCGTGTCGCATACCGGAGGCCGCGATGTGCTCGATGCAATCGAGCAATCCTGCGCCGGCTGCGACCTGGGCGCCAGCCGCCAGGTGCTGCGTGAGTGCGGCAACATGAGCAGCCCGTCCGTGCTGTTCGCCCTGGAGCGAGCCCTGCGCGACGGCTCGCCCGACGAAAAGGGCGACTGGTGGCTTGCGAGCTTCGGAGCCGGCTTCAGCGCCCACGGCTGCCGCGTAGGAATTTGAATAAATCTAGCCTGCATTCATCACAAAACCAATGCAGGCTAGCTGGTAATTATTCCGGCATCGACCAGGCCCTGGCGGACCCCGCGCAGCATGGGAAAAGTTGCCCCGTCATAGTGCCCGAGCGTGACCCCGTTCATTCTGGTTTCCACGGCGATCTGCACGCCCTCGCGAATGAGTTCCGGCGTGGCCTTCAATCGGACGCCCAGGGCCGCGTGAATCGGAAAATCGGGCCCGAGCTCGCTCCGGGCGGCCGAAAGCGCCCGCCGCTTCACTGGCATTTGGGATGGATCGCCCGTCTGTTCGCTGTAATCTTGGATTCGCACCGAATCCACGTGCGGCTGCATTACGCTGAGTTTCACCCCCCACTCCACCGGGTCGCTCATATGCTGGTTATAACGGAGATCGACCGCCGGTTTTAACGCGTGCACGCGGTCGTGGATCGCCCGGTAAAAGCGCGCCGTCGATTGGAAGCGAAAATTCTGCCAATCGGCCAAAGCCGGCTGCGAGTTTGGATCCGCCAGGAGCGCCTGTTGCGCTTTCGCCAGGTCAAAATCCATATCCCGGGCCGCGCGCCGGCACGAATCGCAAAAACAAGCTCCCTGCGCGGCACCGCCTTCGTCGAATGAAACGACGGCCGACATTGTATAATCCACGCCGTAATTTGCGACGAGATCCGAAAACTCGGCGACGGCGTATTCCGGGACGTCGGGGTGATTCGGGCAAAGCGGCCGCAGCCAGGTCCGCACGTGAGTGATCTCGCCATGGATATTGCGCTCGACCAGATCGGAGAACTCGCCCTCGGCCCTCTCCTTGTCCACCAGGGCGTGGGAATTCTCGACCCCGACCCTAAGCCCGCGGCGGCGCGCCGCGTCCACGAGCACTCGCAGCCAATCGGTCTGGTTGAGCCAGGCGTTATCGGAAAGCCGCGGCTTGATGCGGCCGTATCGCTTCAGATCCGGGTGCCAATAGCACCGCGCATCCTCCGCCGTCCAGGTCTTGCGCACGGGATTGTGCGGAAAGAATCCTCCTCCCAGCGGACGCCGTTCCGGGTGCATGACACCGATGAGGTAGACCGAGTTTACAGCAGCCATCCCCTGCAGGTTGTCGAGGATCCGCTCGATGCCTTCGTCGTGCAGATCCCAGGCGTAAAGGCTGGCCGAGACCTCAAATGGCCGGACCGTTGCGCTCGCGCGCAATCGGGAGGAAAAAAGCGAAGCCGCGGCGGCCGTCCCCGCGAATTTGACGAAATCGCGGCGGCTCAAATGATGGGAGGGAGAAGACTTCATGGGGGCGATCTGCGTTGGAATGACGTCCTGGTAACCCAAAGGGTGCAATCGGACAACGGCAAGCTAGCGGCTATCCGAAAACTGCCAAAGGCCATTGTCAGTTTTTGGATAGTCTCTTGCCAAAGCTGCGCCAACCGCCGTAAAAACGCAGGGCCAGGGTCAGGTTCCAGCTCAGCTTTACCCCGAATCATGAACGATAACGGCGAATTCGCGGAATATGAAGCCGCCAACGATGACGAGCGCCGGACCTTGGAACAGAGCTGGGCGGAAGGCCGGCTCAGCCGCCACGTCGAGCAGATCCTAGCGTTCCTCGACCGCCAAAAGGAGGACATCCTGCGGCTGACCGGAGGATCCCCGGATCCGGTGGAAATCCTGCGAACTACCAAGCGAATGATCGTTCAGGCCGGTACCCTCCATCCGCAGTCGGAAATGAAAGACCAGATCCGGGCCATCCATGACGAGATTTGGATTCGTGGCGAAAAAGGCGACTACCGCCGCGAACGGATCACGGAGGATTGGACGCAAAAGCACGCACCCGCCTGGCGCCGTTGGCGGATCAAGGAATACCTCTTTGTCGCGGACCGCTGCGTCATCCCGATCGTCGGCCGGTTGAAGGGTGGAAAATAATAAAACAAAACCGCCCTCCTTCGCTCGCTTCGCGAGCTTCGGCGGACGGTTCGACGTTTTCCACCCGGCAGCGGGCGATTTCCTTTTGGTGCGGGACCGGTTTAGTTCCCCATCTTCATGGCATCATTCACGAGGAGGTTGTTGACGATGCTCTTCACGCCGCCGACCATATTGACGTCCTGCTCCGCGTGGACCTTTTCAGTCTGGCTGTTGACGACTCCAGTCAAATGCACGACTCCATCCACGACCCTGACCCTGATCGGCTGTGGACTCGATTCGACGTCGGTCAGATTGTCGGCGTGCAGAAGGTAGCTATCCACTCTCTGCTTTAGCGTCGCGTCATCCACGGGTCCGCTGGGGCCGCTGGCGCAACCGGCGAGGTAAAAAGCGCCCGCTGCCACAAGCAGGATTGCGAGCGCCGACAAATTGAGGTTATTTTTCATATGGTATAGGATGCTTGGAGTTGCTTGCCGAGGATTGGATTGAACACACAAAACTTTTTCTGAGCGGGTCCCTAAATCAGAGTTACACTGTCTCACAGATGCCGGTTTGATGCAAGGCCTTGGTGAGGAGGGCAGTGGCACAGTTTGGACGGGTGTCACCGAGATGCCCCCCGCACATACTCCAAAAGCCGCCGCGCCGGCTCCAGGGTCGGCTGCAGCCGCAAAGCCTCCTCCAGGTGCGCCACCGCATCCCCTGTCCGGCCCGGGACTTTGAGCAGAACGATGGCGAGGTCCAGATGAACGGCGGCTGAATCCGGCCGCTGGCGAAGGGCCGCATCGTATTGGGCGATCGCTTCGTCCAAACGCTCGGGCATCTTCGAAAGGGCGCGGCCCAGGTTGACTTCCATCTGAAAATCGCCGGGCCGCATCTGAAGCGCTTCGTCGAAATGGGAAATTGCCTCCGATGGACGGCCGGCTGCATCCAGAGCGCTCCCAAGGTTATTTTGCGCCTCGGGGTAGTCCGGCTGCTGGCGCAGGGCCTCCTGATATTGCGCGATCGCGTCGTCCAGCCGGCCCGGCAATTGCGCCAAAACATTGCCCAGATTGTCGTGCGCTTGCGGGTAATCCGGTTTCAGGCGCAGGGCCGCCTGAAACTCGGCGACTGCGTCCTCCGCGCGGCCCGAAAGTTGCAGATACAGGTGGCCCAGATTGTAGTGCGCCTCGGCCAGATCCGGCTTGATGGAGATCGCATCGCGGTATTCCGCCTCGGCCTCGCGGGCGCGACCGGTGTGCTCAAATTCAATTCCCAGATTGTTGTGCGCGAGGAAACAATCCGGATTCACCCGGATCGTTTCCGTGTAGAGCGCGACCACGTCCCGATAATTCCGGCTTTGCGCGCGGCTGAGAAAAGCGAGGGTCGCGACCAAGCCGGCGCAGAGGGCCCAGCCCCCCATCCGCACGCTCGAGGGGCGGCGGGCAAGCCACCCGGCAGCGCCGGCCGCGGCGGCTGCGATGATTCCAAGGCTGGCCAGGTACTGAAAATGATCGGCCACATAGGAGTAGATAAAGGGATAAACGTCGAAAAATCCCATCGCTGGAAAGAGCGAGCCCACAAAAAACAGCCAGGCGGCCAGCGGCCCCCGCGAGCGACCGCGCCACCACCAAAGCAACGCGCTCACCGCGACGGCAGCCGCCAAATATCCCGGCCATCCCGCCGCCGCGGTTTTCACGTCCCAGCGCGGGTAGACAAACGCGAGCCGGGCCGGCCAGAATAGCTTGCCCAGATAGAACCAGGTGACGCGGCCGGAGAGCAGGAATCGCTGCGCCACCGTCAGATCGAAATCCGAACCGACCGCACCGTTGTACCGGCGTTCCACCCAGGCGGTGAACAGGCCGCTTGCGATCGCCAATGCGAACCACGGGATCAGGCAAATGACGTCGCGCCGCCAGGACAGCCGGCCGCGCTTCCACCAAAGGACGACCAGCAGTGCGGCCGGAAGCGTCGCGGTCACTGATTTTGTAAGCAGGGCCAGCACGAACAACACCAAGGCTTGCGCGTAGGCCCCGGCGGCCGCGCGCCCGTCCGCCGGGGATTGCGCGCGTTGCTCATCGAAGCGCAGGTACGCCAGCGCCGACCACAAATAAAAAACAAGCGAAAGGGTGTTCTTCTGCTCCGAAATCCACGCGACGGATTCCACACAGACCGGGTGGACGACGAAAATCGCCCCAGCGAGCACCGCGCCCTGAACCTTTAGACGCAAAAGAAGCAGGACCAGGAAGCACGCCGCGGTGACATGCAGCGCAACATTGACCAAATGGTAGCCGACGGTCGCATCGCCCCACAATCGATGCTCGATCCAGAATGCGCTGTGCAGGACCGGATAATACTGCTGAGTGGCGCCGAGATCGAACCAGATGCGCTCCAATCCAGCCACGGACTGCAGCGCCGGCCGGGTGACATGAGCCTGGTCATCCCAGACAAAGCCTCCGCGCAGGGCCGGCCAATAGCAGCAAAGGGCCAGACCCAAAAGCAATGCGCCTACGTGCCACGGCCGCATGCGATATCCGTCATGGGCGCTTTGGACTCGCATGGCGTGGGATTTACCTGCGCGAGCAGGCGACTATCAATCTCAATTTCCCGGACCATCGAGGGGCGCGGTTGCGTCTTGCCCGGGGATCGTTTCCACTTTCGCCACACAATGAAAAAACTACCCCTCGTCCGGGCGTTCGCGGCCCTTTGCGCGTGCGCCATTTTCGCGTCATTCAGTTCAGCCCAAGTCGGAAACCGTTCCCCATCCGAAAAGAAGCTTGTAATAGATCCGGTCACCGGGACTCCCCTCACCTTTCTCACCAGCGCGCCTTTCGGGGACTCAAAGATTTACCAGACTCACCCGGATTGGACCTCGGACGGCCAGTGGGTGATCTTTCGCTCCAATCGGGCGCACGGAAACGTGATGGCTGTTAATGAAGCGAGCGGAGACATCGTCCAAGTGACCGAAAAGGGTTTCTTCGGCATGCTTTGCGTCGCCCGCCATTCGATGAACCTTTACTTGCTGCGCGATATGGGCGCCCCCGCGCGCGGGGGCGAGGCTGACATCCAACCTCCGCCCGCGGCTCCGGGCCCCGAAGAGATGGCGCCTGCAGGCGCGGGGCCCGAAGGGCGGAAAGGCCCGCCCGGGGCGAAGAAGAAAGGTGGATTTGCCCCTCCCCGCGGTCCATTTGCAGTCATCGAGGTCCACCTGGGCCAGATATTTGCCGACAGCGCGAAGGGCACGATGGGGCCGGCCGAATCCTACGAGCGGGTTTGCGGCACGCTGCCAAAGGGGCTCCGGGCCTACGGCGACATGGGGCTCGATGCCAGTGAGGACTATGTGTATTTCAAAGTCGCCGGCAACGACGTCGGCCAGAATTTGGACGTGAACAATCCGGTCTTCAGCCAGTATGTGGAGCCCGGAACCAATCACGCCAAGGCTTTCGGTCCCAGGGGAATGGGCGGCGGCCCGACCGGCCTCGCCTCGATGAATCTGCAGACCGGCGAGGTCAAGAAAGTCGTCGATGTTCCATTCAACATCGGGCACGTGCAGACCAATCCGTGGGTGCCCAGGGAAATCATTTTCTGCTGGGAAACCGGAGGGAAGGCACCCCAGCGCACCTGGGTTGTGATGGCCGACGGCACGGGCCTGCGCCCGCTCTTCCCCGAGGCAGACTTCGACTGGGTCACGCACGAGGCCGTCATCACCAAGGATGAGGTCGCGATCGCAATCCTGGCCCACCGCCATCCGGGACTGCCTGCAGACACCCCCTGGGGCAACCTCGCGAGCACCGGCGTGCACCCGAGCGGAGTCGGCATCGTGAACCTGCGCACCCATGAGATGCGCATCATCGGCCAGGTGCCGATCGGCGACCCCGGCCACTCGATCTGGCACGTGAACGGCTCGCCCGACGGCCGCTGGGCGGCTGCCGACGATTTTCAATACCGCCTCTGGATCATCGATCGCCACACCGGTGAGATGCTCCTCCTGGCGAGCATGAAGCGGATCGTGCCAACGGGAATGCCCGCCGACCACATTCATCCGACCTTCAATGCGGAAAGCTCCAAGCTCGAGATCCAATCGGCGATGATCTCTCCCAACGGCCATTCATTGAACATCGTCGTCGTGCCGGTGCCCAAGAGCTGGATCGCGCGCAATTACGGCGACCACGCGCCGGAGTGACGGTCAGGAAAGAATCCCGAAATGAATTCTCGATTCAAGCTGCTGGCAATCGCAGCGGGAGTCTGTGTGCCGATGCTGCCGGCAATCAGCCGCGCCGCCGCGCCGCTCCCCGCGATCCGAGTCTCCGACAATCACCGCTATTTCGTCAAAACCGACGGAACGCCGTTCTTCTGGCTTGGCGACACGGCTTGGGGCATCTTCAACCACCCCACCCCCGCGGAAGTCGACCTCTATCTCGACGACCGCGCTTCCAAGGGATTCACGGTGATCCAGGGCGTTATGGCGCTCTGGGACTACACTTCCCGGCCAAATCCGGACGGCCAGCTGCCCTTCCGACTTCTCGATCCGGCTCCGACAAATGAGGCAAGCTCAGGGCCGAAGGCCGGCAGGGGGCCCTTCCGCAGGGCCGATCTTGGCCAGATCAATGAAGCGTTCTATAAGAACGCCGATGCAATCCTCGACAAGGTCGCGGCCCACGGGATGTACATGGCCATTCTTCCGTTCTGGGTCAAAAACAGCGGAAACATGCTCGCAGGCGGCGACAACCCCCAGAAAATCAAAGCCTATTGCAAGTTCCTCGCCCAACGGTACGCCGCGCGGAACGTTTTCTGGGTTCTCGGAGGCGACGCGGGCGCCCTGAGCCCGAATGTCCAAAAGGTGACCGATGTCATGGCCGAAGGACTGCTGGAGGGCGCGAAGGCTGCAGGCGTGGACCAGATCCTGATCAGCTATCATCCCACAGGACGGGAGAGCTCCTCATTCTGGTTCCATGACCGTCCGTGGCTTTCGTACAATTCGATCCAGTCGGGGCATACGATCCAGACGACGAATTTCCGACTCGTCGGAGACGATTATGACAAGACGCCAGTCAAGCCTACGCTGGACATGGAGCCGGGCTACGAAAACATAACGAACAATCTGGTTCGCGATAATCCAAATGCGCCCCGCATCATGGCCGACGATGTGCGGCGGTCGGCGTACCTCGCGGTGTTCGCGGGCGCGGCGGGACACACCTATGGGAATGGAGAAGTCTACGAGTTTTGGTCGCCCGAAAAGGGCGTCGCAGCGCCCGGCTGGGCGGCCGGACTGCCTTTCCGCGAATCGCTCAAGCTTCCCGGATCCGGCCAGGTTCAGTACCTCCGTTATTTGATCGAATCCCGCCCGCAGCTTTTGCGTGAGCCAAATACAACGATGATCCTCGGCGATGTCGGCGACAAGGCCACCGAGCGCACCTGCGCCATGCGCGCCTCCGACGGCAGCTACGCATTCGTCTACACGCAGCAGGGAAAGGCGGTGAACGTCGGCCTCGACACGCTTACCGGAGCGGCGATCAACGCGTGGTGGTATGATCCGCGCACGGGCACGGCACAGTCGATAGAGACGATCAACAGGTCATTTGAACTCGGGCCGGGGCTGGCGAGGATCCGCGCGAGCAAGTTTACGCCGCCAGGCTCCGGAGACTGGGTCCTCGTTCTCGACGACGCCTCAAAAGGCTATCTCCCTCCCGGGACGCGGACTGCCTCGCCATAAAAGCGAGGGGCAACGGGGCGCGGCGGTTAATGCGCAATCCTCAGGGAGAGGAAGACCTGCCTTTGGTCCCAGTCGCGGCCCGGGTCGACGGCCACGGGAATCTTGCTCCGCCCGCGGTTGTCCACGCAGTCGAAGCTGAGCGAAACGGACCGGGTGAACGAGTATGTGAGATCGATCGGATAGCTGGTCGCCCAGTCGTTGCGGACGTTGGGCGTGTCGTAGCGCACTCCCTGGACCACGAGGCCGACGGACCCGGAAAACGACGCGGTGAATGCGTGCCGGTAGTTCCAGGCGCTGGTGGTCTCCTGGTAGGAAGAGACGCCGGAGGCAGAGACCCAGTGCCAGACCTTGTTCGAAAAGGTGAGGGTGTCCCTAGGCGAGAGGGTCGCAGTGAGCGACGACTCCGTGTACAACCAGGTGTGGCGGTCGCCCGTGACGCCCGAGTTTGCGCCATCGCCGTAACGCCTCCAGTCCGGCCCCGCGACGAGGCTCAGCTGCAGCCACGGGACCAGCTTGCCCTCGAAACCGAAAAGGGCGCGGTTGTAGGTGTTGTCGCTGTCGCCCGGGCTGTAGTACGTGCGGGCCTGGGTCTGCTGGCCGATGCGCCAGCCGGCTACGAAGTCGAAATTCTTGGACAAGCCGATACCGAAGTCGGCGCCCGTGTTGATGTCGTCGCGGTTGACCCAATTCAGATACCCCTTGTATGCGCCCACCGGATTGTGCTCGTCGATCAGCAGGTTGTAGTACTGCGCCTCCGCCACCGCACGGGCGAACCACCCTTCCCCGTCGTACCGAAGCGTGGAATAGTTCGATTCGTCCACCTGGTTGCGCCGGTCGCGGGCCTCGCGGTAGCCGAGCGGTGAATACGTTGAGTAGTACGGATCCTCAGTCGGGCCGTCGACGTAGACAAGCGTGTTGTCGACGAGCAGAGTCCACGGACCGCCGGCCCCTCTCACCTGGGTGTTGAGAATATTGCGAAAATTGTCCTCGCTGCTCCATCCGGTGAAGAGGCTCTCGTCCCCTTCGTAGCTGACATCGAGGGATTTCAGAAACCCGCCCCGGTCGGGCGAAATCAACGGGAGCAGATCGAATGCGATCTTTGGGCCAATGATCGTCGTCCAAGAAAAGATATTGGCGAAATCGGGATGTCCCGGCTCGGCGGCCGACTCCGTGCCAAAAAGGTTCGTGTCATAGCCTTCGCTGACGTTGAGGAAGAGTTCGACCGGCTGGGTCGGAAAGGTCGGGAGTTTCAGTTCGTACCCCGTGGCAGCCGGGACATTCAACGGCTGTTGCGCCGAAGCCTGGTCAGGCAAATTCGCGCCCACCAGGCCGAGGGCAACCAAGCCCGGCGCGGACCCGAGCGGGACAAGGCGCCACAGCGCGGCGCGAATGGGATGACGGCGGAGGCGGGATATGCCGGAGAGCATGGAGTGGATGCGATTGGTTTGCTGCGCAAGTCAGTCGTTGAATTATTGTCTGAATCAATATACATTGAAATAGTATGATTTAAATCAAGCTCTTTTCACCCGGAGGAACAATATTTTGTTATGGGTTGTATATTAATTACTTAATATAGCTTCATGCCCCACACACCCTGTCCGTTCCAGCCACTCAAATCCGGGATCTGAATGCGACCTACCCAAGCACAATCCTCTGATCAGATCGACTCGACCGCGCCCTCGACAAAGTCCGGAATAATGCCGATTTGGACCGCATATCGGGCCAGCCGTGCCACGCCACGCAATCCCGTCTTGCGCGCGAGGCGTGCGCGGACATTGCCGATCGTGTGGCGGCTGAGACCGAGCCTGTCTGAGATCTGTTTTGAACTGAGTCCCTCGGCGATCAGGCGCAGCACGCCCTTCTCGCGCTCTGTAAGGCGGACGGAGCGGCGCGCGCTCCCCGGCCCGCCGCGCAAAATTTGGCGCACCTGCTCGCTCGCAAATCGGCTGAAATAGACCTCGCCCGATCCCGCGGCCTGCAGTGCGCGATGAAACTCCTCGAGAGACGCGGTCTTTTCGACGAATCCGTGGGCACCGGAAAGAAGCGCTCTTCGAATGACTCCCTGGCGCAGGTTTCCTGAAAAAATAACCACTCGCGTGCGCGGACACGCCGCCCGGAGCCCGGGCATCAAATCGAAGCCCGACCCGGAAGGCAGCGCCAGATCGAGCACGAGAATGTCCGGTTGATGCTGGCGGCAAAGGCGTCCCGCTTCGTCGAGGTCGCCCGCATGAGCCGTCACGCGGTATCCTTCCAAAGCTTCGACTGCCCCTGTCATCATCTCCCGGATTGCCGTCTGGTCCTCGGCGATCACGACGCGGCGGGTCGCCGCGATCGGGCTCGAAATAGCGGAAGCGGGCTTCATTGGCTATTCGCTCATATCGCGTTCCGCGCGCCACCGCACAAGCCGAATGGCGTTATTAGGGCATACACCCCAGGGTCGGAGTGATCACTCAGGCCCTCGGGTGCGCTTTGTTGTAAACGTCCTTAAGCCTGGCGATCCCGACGTGCGTGTAGATCTGAGTCGTTGCGAGCCGGGCGTGCCCCAGGAGTTCCTGCACCACCCGCAAGTCGGCGCCGCTATTGAGAAGGTGCGTCGCATAGGCGTGCCTGAGCTTGTGGGGCGACATGTCCAGAGGCAGCCCCGCAAGCGCAAGGTAGCGCTTCATCATTAGCTGCACTGCGCGCGGGCCCAGGCGGCGGCCGGCTCGGGTGATCAGGACCGGGTCGGCGGGGCCGCACTGGGAGGAGAAATCACTCTTGAAACGGCCGTAGACTCTTAGGGCGGTCCGGCCCAGGGGGCAAAGCCTCTCTTTTCTACCCTTGCCCACAACCCGCGCGACGCCCGACGATTCGTCGACCGACCCGTGGTCGAGTCCGACGAGTTCGCTCACGCGAAGACCTCCGCCATAGAGCAATTCGAGCGCGAGCCGGTCGCGCCACGCCGTGAACGCGTCGCCCTCACCGTTTTCCAGCAGGCGCTGCGGGCCTGAAAGAAGGAGAAGCATCTGCTCCTCGGTAAGAAATTTCGGGAGCCGCTTTTCCAGCTTGGGGAGCACGGCGCCGATGAATGGATTGCGCCCGAGGCGCCCCCGGCGCTGCCAGTACCGGAAAAAGGTGCGCAGGCCCGAAACGTGATTATGGAGGGTGCGGCGGTCGAAGCGGCGCTGGGCCTCGATCACGAAGTCCCGCACCTCCCGCGACGAAAGCCCCTCCGGCCCATGCGACCAAAGTCCGGAGCCTGAAAGCCAGCGATAAAAGTCCTCAAAGGCCTGCCTGTAATTGCGGACCGTGAATGCCGAGCAGCGCCGCTCCATCGAGAGGTGCTCCGCGAATGGCGTCCACCACTGCGCGAGGACCGCGGGGGGAACCGGCTCAAGTGGGGATGCTTTCGGCACGTTTCTCGAGGGCGGCTGTGATCCGGCACGCGTGCCTGCGCAGGGCTCCTTCCGGATCGAGCCCCCGCTCCCGGGCCGCTGCGGCGAGTTCGAACAGACTGTTCCCGAGCGACGCGTCGTCCAGCTCCCCGGCGAGAGCCCGGACCCTCGACGAATCGACGATACCCTCGGTCGCAAGGCCTTTCTTCCCGATTTGTTTCCAAAGAGCCTCGGCGAACATGAGGGCCGGAAGGCGCGGCGGCAGCGCCTTGAACAGGGAGTCGCCGGCGCCCGGCGCGCCGTTCTTTTTTTCCGTCGCCTTGATCTGGTCCCATTGCACCAGGACCTGTTCCGATGTCTGAAGCCGATCAGGCCCGAAGACGTGCGGATGGCGCCGGATCAGCTTCTCGTTTATTTCGCGGGCGACATCGTCGAAATTGAAATAACCCGCCTCTTCGGCGAGACGGGAATGAAAAACGATTTGAATGAGGACATCGCCCAGTTCCTCGCGCATATGCGGCGTGTCCTCCCGGTCGATTGTGTCGAGCAGCTCGCTGCACTCATCGATGAGGCAGCGCGCGAGGCTCTGATGCGTCTGCTCCTGGTCCCAGGGGCAGCCGTCCTTTCCGCGCAGCCGGGCCATGGTATTTCGAAGTTCATCGATCGCGCTCATCGAAAAGAGCCATACGCCTTGCCGCCCCCGGGTTCAACCCGCAACATGATGCAGATCCATGCCGGAAACCCAGAGGGAAAACGCACCGTTGTCTCCAACCGCCACCCGCGCGCTGCTGCAACGCATCGGCCATACGCCCCGCCATTTCCTGGGTCAAAACTTCCTTGTCGACGGGAACATCGTCCGAAAATCAGTCGCGATGGCCGGCGTCCGCCCCACGGATACGGTGATCGAGGTCGGGCCCGGACTCGGCACCCTCACCTCGGCCCTCCTTGGCGCAGGCGCGCAGGTGTGGGCCGTCGAAAAGGATCCGGCGCTCCATGAGCATCTGGCGCGCGATCTCCAGCCGCGATTTCCGGAATCATTTCATCTTCTTCTCGGCGACGCGATCGAGCATCCGCTGGCCGATTGGCCCGGCTCCGCGGGCCCGGAAACGGAATTCAAGATAGTCGCGAACCTTCCTTACGCGATCGCGACCCCGTGGCTCGACTCTGTCCTTGAAGGACCGCTGCCCGCTCAGCTGGTGCTCATGCTCCAGCAGGAGGCCGCCCAGCGCTACACCGCCAAACCGGGGAACAAGACGTTCGGCGCAATCTCCGTTTTCCTGCAGGCGGCGTACGCCGTGGACCCCGGCCACAAGGTCGCCCCCGGGTGCTTTTACCCGCGCCCGGAGGTTGATTCGTGCCTGCTCAACCTCGTTCGCAGGCCCTCGCCCGTCGTTTTTTCCAGGGCCGCGAAGACCCTCATCCGCGCCTGTTTTCAGCAAAGGCGAAAGCAGATCGGCGCGCTTTTGCGGGGACGTTTTAACGGCGATCCCGGGGAATGGCTGGAACAACTCGCCGCTTCGGGCCTCTCATCGAAGAGCCGTCCGGAGTCCATTCCTATCCCGCTTTGGATCCACCTCTGCTCGATGCTCGGGGAGTAGGCCCCGGCTGCCGAACCGGCCTTCATCCACGAAGGCCGGCACTTGCAAGTCTCAGGACCGGCTTGAAAGTGACAGCACAACCCCATTTAAATGAATCCCTCTTCAATCATGCGACTCATTGCCCTCGCCCCGTCCATCGCGCTGATCGCCCTTGGCGTCCAAGCCCAACCCGCCGAGCCGGCGGCGCCGCCCGCCGAGGGCCCCGCTGAGGGATTCGCCGGGCTGCACGGAACGATTGAGAGGGATATTTACATCGCGCCCACCGGCGCATTCAAGGTCCCCATCCCAGTCCTCCCGGCACTCGGAGGCTCGATCACGGACACGCCGAACGTCGTCACCTTTGAGGACGATTTCACGACACACATAAGTATCGCCGCATTTCCCCAGGATGCCACTCAGCGCTGGCAGTTCTCGGTCCTGGGGACCAAGGACTACCTGCAGTACTACCTGGACAATTTCTTCCTGCCGGACTTCAAACGCGCCTTTCCGCAGACCGAATTGGCAAAGAACGGAGACTTCATTTCCAATTTTGACGGCGCTCTGATCGCCTACACTCTGCTCCCCGGGGGCTCGATGTTTTCAAACCGGGTTCCGCGCATAGACGAAGATGGCAAGCCGCCCGTCGCAAAGCGGGGAAACATGTTTTTTGTCAGGAACGGCACCGTTTTCGTCATCACAACCGAACTCGCCGAGCGCGTGACCGAAGGAAGCACCTACAACCTGACGGAGCAGCAGGAAAACGATGTGTTGAAGGAGCGCCTGATCGATATCGCGAACAAGATCCGATTCATGAAGCCGCCTCCGGCGAATTGACGGCCGACCGCGCCGCGATCTTCCGCTGTTTTGCGAACAGCCCGCGAAGCGCCAGGCTCAATTCGTCCTGGACCGTCTGCATCTCCCGATAGCGGGCTACGTTTGCCGGATCCGGCTTGCACCGGGTCGATTCGTCGGGGACGGCCACCCCTGTCGTGAAATCCGCGATCTTTGCGCGAGGGCGCCCGCTCTGCCTCGCCGCGCACCAGGCAGCCTGCAGAGCCGCTCCGAGCGCGGCTCCTTCGTCCTCGACCATCGCGACGACTGGCACGCCGAAGACATCGGCCATTATGCAGCGCCAGGCGGCTGAACGGGCTCCGCCGCCGGTAACGCGTATTTCGCGCGCGCGGATGCCCAGCGCGGCCAGGCGGCGCAGTCCGTAATTCATCCCGAGGGTCACCCCCTCCATCGCCGCGCGCGCCCAATGGTCGGCTGTGAATGACCCCTCGTTCAATCCCAGCAATGCCCCGGATCCATCCGGAACGTTCGGGGTCCGTTCGCCAGAAAGATAGGGCAAAAACACCATCCCGCCGCACCCGACTGGAGCCGCCGCCACCGCTGCGTCGAGCGCGGCATGGTCCATTCCGAAGAGTGCGCGAACCCGCTCGGTCACGGTCGTGACGTTCATCGTGCACAGAAGCGGGAGCCAGCCTCCGGTCGACGAGCAAAATGCGGCGATTTCTCCCCGAGGATCGACGACCGGCCGCGATGCGCAGGCGTAAATCGTGCCGCTCGTTCCAAAGCTCGCCGTGACGATGCCCGGTCTCACATTCCCCGTGCCGATCGCCCCCATCATATTGTCCCCCCCGCCCGCGCTCACGATGACGCCGGCCGGCAGACCATAAGCCTGCGCCCGCGCCGGCAGGAGAATCCCCGCGGGCTCGTGCGACGGCTTTAAGGCAGGCAGCCAGCCGGTGAGCCTTGAATCGATCGCTGAAACCACCGCCAGCGACCACACTCTCCTTCGAATGTCCATGAGCGCCGTACCCGACGCGTCGCCATGCTCCATCGAAAAATTCCCCGTGAGCTTGAAATTGAGATAATCGTGCGGCAGGAGCACGTGGCGCAGGCGTTTGAAATTCTCGGGCTCGTGCCGTTTCAGCCACAGTATCTTCGGCGCAGTATAACCCGGAAGGAAGGGAAGCCCCGCTTTTCGAATGACGGCGGCGGCGCCTCCGAGCTTCCTCGTGAGATACGCGCACTCTTCAGCCGTGCTCGTGTCGCACCAGAGCTTGGCCGGGCGGATTACCTCCCCGGCCTCGTCCAAAGGCACGAACCCGTGCTGCTGTCCCGAGACTCCGATCGCCCGAATCCGGCTTCGGTCCACCCGGTCGCATACCTCGCCGATCACGGCATCCAGGGCCGCCGACCAATCCGCGGGGTGCTGCTCTGCGTGACCGAGGGGCAGCCCCTCGATCAGACGATGTGCGGCGCGCGCCCTCGCGACGATTCGCCGCTCCTCGAGATCGAGGACCACCGCCTTCGTGCTCTGCGTTCCGGAATCGATTCCTATCGCGAGGCTCATAGGCCGAGGGAAGGAGGCCATCCGAGGTGGCCTTCAAGCCGGCGAACTCCGCTCGCGTCCGCTCCGGCAGCCCAAACCTCAATCGTCCGTCCGTCGAGAACCAGGCCTGGGGCGATCTCGGCCAGCGGAACAAGGACAAATGCCCTCTCCTTCATGCGCGGATGAGGAAGGCAAAGCCGCGGGCTGCACATTCGCAAGTCATCGAAGAGCAGGAGATCGACGTCAATCGTCCGGGAAGCCTGCGCTCCCGCGCGCACACGGCCAAGTTCCCCTTCGATTGAAAGGCAAAGATCGAGAAGCGACTCAGGACCCCGCCGCGTGCTGAGCTCCAGAACCGCGTTGAAAAACTGCGGAGCGCCCGGCAGGCCGACGGGTTCGGTCGCATAAAGGGAGGAAACCGCTGCAACGCGAGTGCCGGCATCCCCGTTCAGTCGCTCCGCCGCCCGAGCCATCAGAGCGGAGCGATCCCCGAGATTACTGCCCAGGGCCAGGAACGCGTTCGCGGCTTGCCTCGATGGCGACATAGTCGAGCACCCCGGGAATGGGAGCGGACGGTTTCTTGATCGTAATATCGACCCGGATCGCGCGCTCGCATTCCCGCATCACGGCGGTCAGCAGACGGTCGCATAGCGTTTCAAGCAGCCTGACCCGGTCGTTTTCCAGAATTTTTCGACACGCCTCATAGACGCGCCCGTAATCGATTGTGTCGGACAATCGGTCGCTCGCGGCCGCAGCCGTCATGTCCAGCGTCAAAGCCACATCGACAAGAAAACGCTGCCCCCGGCTGGTTTCCTCCGGGTGGTGCCCGTGGTATCCGTAAAACGCCATGTTCTTCAGGTGGATGCGGCCGCGCATTTGGTTGAGGATTCACTCAACACTTCGTCCCGCGCTTTGGCAATACATCCGAGTACGACCTCAGCATCCGAGAAAAACCTCAGGCCTCCAGTATTGAATTTTATTCACAGCCATCCCATAGGAATGGTCAGATTTTGAGTCTCTTGAGGTGTTTGTTGAGGGTATCGAGGCTGAACGCTTCTGGATCGTAGGGATCGCC
>Ga0182024_10005479_pt1 | contig 28481 bp, 28 predicted proteins | sample P32metaG_FD_120480 | JGI IMG/M metagenome (GOLD analysis project Ga0182024, IMG submission 120480) | Permafrost microbial communities from Stordalen Mire, Sweden - P3-2 metaG (Illumina Assembly) | ecosystem: Environmental > Terrestrial > Soil > Wetlands > Permafrost | place: Sweden: Stordalen...
ATACGCAGGTTCAAATCCTGCCCTGCCCACCAGTTGTCTTTTCTCGAGCGCGGGCGTTGCATAATGGTAATGCCCTTGCCTTCCAAGCAAGAGTCGCGGGTTCGATTCCCGCCGCCCGCTCCATTTCACGCCTGAGGTATCAGGCTTTTTTCTTGTCGCGGAACCTCGCCGACGTACAACAACCCCGAGCGGTCAATTCTCGGTTGGATACGACTCTGCGCTACCATCAGAGTGTTTTTCTCAGCTGCAGATAGACGGTCTGCGGTGTCGCGTACTGCCAGTTCGTCGGTCCAATGCCGCCGCCGAGAGCCTGGTACGTGTAGCCTCCGAAGTAGAGGCCGCCGGTCGCAAAGTTGTCCTTGTTGAGGATGTTCGTTGCACCCAGGATCACGTCGAACAACGACTTGATCGGCACCTTGATCGCCCCGTCGACCAGCGTGAAACCCGGCTGACCGAACGAGTTGTTCGCACCAAAGGTCGTCGCGCTGAGGCGGATGTTCTTGCCGTCGGCGAACTGGTACGACAGATCGCCGCGCATCTTGCTGTACGGATAGCCCGGCAGTTGCACGCCGTTATTCGGCAACGGTCCGAGGAACACGCCGCCGAAGTTGTTCAGCGCAACTTTCGTCTGACCGTAAAAGTAATCGCGCAGCAAGTCGACCACCGCGTGGTACCCGAAGCCGACCTTCGGCTGGTGGAGCAGCGAGAGCTCGAAGCCCTGGTTCAATGACTGCCCCTGCGAGGTGGGAATGACCTCCGACGTGTACGCAGATCCGCTATAGGTGCCGCTCGAAGTGACATCTACGGTCGCGTAGCGATTGAAGATATTCGTCGAATAGTAGTCCGCCGAGACGATGCTGTCGCGGGCGTACTTGTAATCGGCGCCGACGTCATAGCCCATCGACGTTTCCGCACTGAACTGCGAGACCGGGTAGTACACATGTCTGGACACGTAACCGGTGGCGTTGATCAGCCCTTCGTAGGGCTCCACGTACGCGCTGCCCGCGGAGGCACGGAAGCTGAGGTTGGAGGTGGGCCTCCACGTCAGACCGCCGCGGGGGTCGAAGCGCGAGCCCACATAGGTCGTGTTCGAGGCGTAGGCGCCGAGCTCCAACTGCAGCTGCGGTGTGAGCAGGAAGCTGCCGCGCAGACTTTCCGTCGTGCTATTGACCTTGAGGTATTGCGGCGACGGCGCGAAAAGCGCATAGGCGCAGCTCTGCGTCACGCACGGCGGATACCAACCGTTGGCGTACACCTCCTGGTAATTGTAGGCGTCGCTGTGGTTGTCGAAGCCGAGCGTCACATAGTCGTTGTCGCCGAACGGGATGGTGTACTGCGCGTCCAAGCCGTGGAGAATGTCCCTCGTCTTCTCGAAGTACGCCTCGCCGCTGTAGCCGTTGTCGAGCGCGTTGGGATCCGTTGCGGAACCGGGGATGTTGCCTACCCAAGCGCAAGCCGGCGTGAAACACGGGCCGATCGCGGAGTAATCGTTATTCTGGATGATGTCGCGCGTGAGGCTGCCGGCATAGTAGCGCGCGAGGAACGTGCCCGGCCCGATCACCGTGCGAAGATCCGCCGTCGAGATCGGCTCGCTGTCCGTCTCGTACGTGTCGGGATACCCGGCGTAGAGATTGATCGGCACCTTTTTGCCAATTAATCCGGCGAACGTTTGGTTCGTCCAGTTCTGGTTGTAGTTGGCGACGCCAGGCCCCGTCGAGCAGGTCGGAGCGGCCGGATAGGTGCTGATGCACGGCACGATGGTCGCGTAGATGTTGCCGTCATTGTTGCCGGTCTCGTCGAGCCACGTCTGCGTCGAGTAGGTGCTGAGTTGGATCGACGTGACCGGCGAGAAGTTGTACGCGAGCTTGAAGAGTGCCGAGTGGTTATCAAAGTCCGAGGTCGCGAGGTAGTTGAAGTTCAGCACGCCCATGTAGCTCGTCCCGGGAGTGTAGACCTGATTGTTGCCCGTGAGGGGATACGTGGGGGAGGTATAGGGAGAAAAGAAGCTCGCGCGGCCAAAACCGAAGATGTTCTGCGGCGCCATGTATCCGGGCGTCGTTTCGCGCGCCACGCCGACGAGGAAGCCGAGCTTCCCGATCGTGTCGGAGAAACGCAGACCGTACGTCCAACCGTTGAACGAGTCGTACTGGGTCATCAGCTCGCCGGTCGGCTTCGCGGTTATCGGCGCGGTCTGGAAGTTCACCGTACCGCCGACGGCATCCGTGACGGTGTTCGGCATGTTGCCGGGACCCTTGCTCACCTCGATGCCGCTGAGCAGGATCGAGTTGATGAAGGTCGTGTTGAAGCCGTAGGCACCGTTGCCGATCGTGTTGACCGGATGGCCGTCGATGAGAATCTGCGATTCATACGGTTGCGCGCCGCGGATGGAGATCGACGAGTTCGCACCCGGTTCGTTCGAGCCGCCGCCGACGCGCAGGACCTCGAGGCCCGGCAATTGGTCAAGCAGATTGACGACCTGATCCTGCCCTTGGCTGCGGATCGTCGCCTCCGTGAGCCGCGTGCTCGAGGCCGAGGAGTCGGAGACCGAGGTCGATCCGCCGCTCACCGTGACGTGACCGATCGTCGTTAGCGACGCCGGGAACAGCGTCGTCGCCAGCGCGACGCTCGCACCGGAGAGGACAGCGACGCTGTCCTGCTGCGTCGATTGGAAGCCGGCCGCCGAGATCGTAACACTATAAAGGCCCGGCTGGACCGCGACGCTATACGTGCCGTCGGGTTTCGTCGTTGTTTCCGTCGATTTCGGCCCCGTGATGCCGATGCGAGCTCCGCCGAGCGGCTTTCCGGCGCCGTCGACCACCTTACCGGTGATCGTGCCGGTTGTTGTTTGACCAGCCTGCGCTACGGTGCCGCTCGCAAGTTGAGCGAGAGCTGCAGTCGGTACGAGCGCCGCGGCGCTTGTGGCGAAGCCGAACATCACGGCAAAAAAGAGGGTTCTTATGACACGCACCTCTGAGGAAGGCAAACAAGTCGGGCGCGCCGAGGCGCCCGACACTAATATCCTTAGCACGAAATAGCTATCACTGCATTAAGCGTTTGTCGTGCGTTTCGTGGCCCCCAATATTCCGAAGTCGAAACGTGCACGCGGAGCAGCCTTCAGTGGTGCGCATGCCTGACCGGTTTCGACCGGCGCCGCCGGGAGCCCACGAACGTACGGCCGGAGCGGGTGCGGCACCGACGGCGGCCCGCGGGCTTTTCCGCCGACGACGAGTTGGCCCTCTGGGTGCTGCGCGAGCACTTGCGGCGATACAGGACACCGCCGGAAGCGGGAGCATCTAGCAGCGTGGTTGGCATCCGGGAGAGCCGCCGGTGTCCCTAGGGAACCTTCCCTGCCCGCGGAACCGCGTGGTTGTGCGGTTGGTATCCGTCGTTGTCCGTCCGTGACCCGCATTTGGCGCGGGTTCGATTCCCGACGCCCGCTCCAGTTCGCCCGGACAATTGCTGTCTCGCGCTTCCTTCGAGCTTTCGCACGCATTTCTGACGGAGAGAGTGTGTCGCCGTGGCTGACGTGTTGCTCATCATCGACGTGCAACGGGCGCTGCTCGAGGAACTCGGGCCGGCGCGCGGAGCGGAACTCTTGGAGGCGCTCGTGCCTTTGCTCGAGCGGGCGCGTTCGGCGGAACTCCCGGTCGTCTACGTTCGGCATGACGGCAGCCCGCACGAGCTGATTCCCGGAACGCCCGACTGGGAGATCGCGAGCGAAATCACGCCGCGGGCGGGCGAACCGATCGTCGACAAGCGCAGCGCCGATGCGTTCGAGCAAACGACCTTGTCGGACGTCCTCGCGGAACTCGACGTTGATCACCTGATCGTTGCGGGAATGCAGACCGACGTGTGCGTGAACGCGACGATCGGAGGCGCCGCCGAACGCGGCTATCAGGCAACTCTCGTGGCCGACGGCCACGCGACGAGCACGGTGAATGAGCAGGGAGTTCGCGAGGCGATGCACGAGGCGATGCGTGCGCGCGGTGCGCGCATCGTTGCCGCAGCCGAACTGTTCGGTTCGAGGCTGCCGCGTTAACCTAACGCATCGCGAGGTTATTGCTCGTCGTACGACTCGCGTACGGTCTCGAGCAGCGTCTGGCCGGCCGCCACGACGCTCCCTTCGCCGTCGAGCACGTCGACGTCGAAGCCCGGATAGACATTGCGGAAGCGGCGAGCGCGCCAGTCCGCGACGGTCCAGGAATCGCGCGCGCCGCGTTCGTACGGCCAGGTCGGCATACCCTCACGGTCGCCGCGCACGTCCGCGCCGTTGAGGTACCGGATCCGCACGCGAAAGTGCTCGATGCGTCCGATCTTGAGCTCTACCGAGCCGACCTTTGCCAAAACCGCATCCTCCACCGGGTCCATGACCGAACCGAGGGCATTCCCGGTCCCTGAGGTACGATCCGGCCCGGAGCATACATGTGGGTGCAGTAGGTCAATCTTTCTGCCATGAGAGTCGCCGACTCGGTTCGAAGTGGGCATCAGAATTATGGTCGAGAGTACTATTGCACGGCGATCCCAAAACGACGCTCAACGAGCAACGTACTAAAACCGTCATCCGTCCGTAGGGGTCGAAAGGATGCTTGTGCTCCCTATTTGGAAGTTCGTGAAAGCGAAAGGTGGGAACATCGTAGTGCTTGGGCTCGGCCCCTGGTGCTGTCGCTGGCAGCGTGCGGCGGCTCGGGGTCCGCGAGCCCATCACCGTCAACCGCCCCCCTGACGATCCAGCCGACCACCCTCAGTTTCGGCAGCCAGACGCTTCCGCAGCAGACCATAACCGTTCAGAACGTCGCGCCGGGCACGCCGCTGTCGGTCGCGGTCGGCGACGCAACGCTGGTCGGTGCGACTGCGCCGTCCGTTTCCGGCACGAGCGCGACGTTCACGGTGTACGGAATCGCTCGCGGCTCGACGACCGTCACGGTCACGGGCGGCGGCATGTCGGCGGCATTGAGCACGCAGAGTGTTGCGTGTGGCCGCCCCGAGCCGATGACGCCCTCTCCCGTCCTGCTCTCGCCGACGAACGGCGCCACCGGCGTCTCACCGAATGTCGGGTCGCTGTATTTCGGAGTATACTCGGCCGTTCCGAGCGTGACTCCCTACCTGCACCTGATCGTGGGTACGAACGGGACCTTAGAGGCCGGCGCCTTGAGTGCAAGCGCGCTGCCATCAGGTACTCCGACGGCACCGCCGCAGAACGGCGCGACGCTAACGTATATGCGAGCCACAGTGCCGCCGCTCGGCAGCAGCACAACCTACCATACCGAGCTCTACGACGACGGATGTCAGTCGGCACAGGTTGTCGGGTCGTTCTCAACATAACGCGAATACTTGCGTACGTTGGGCGAATGGCCGGCATAGTCGCCCGGGCGGAGCCTACCTAGTCTCTTGCCGGCTCGCGCGCTCTGGCGCGGGTGGGACTAGGCGGCGATGTGGCGGGCGATGTGGGCCGCGGCTTCAAGCTTCTCGATCAGACGCTCGAGATAGCCGAGCGGCGGCAGATCAGCCATCAGCTCGCGCGTCTCGCGCAGCGAGTCGTTGAGCCGCTGGACTTCGGCGTGGAGGATCTCGATATCGGAGAGGGCCACCGTGGTGGTTTGCATTTATGCTGCCTTTCGCGGACTGCGCGGGTGTCGGCAGCATCTTCTCACGGCGTGATGCCTCGTGGAGCAGAGGCTACGGACACTTTACCGCTGCGATTCGTTTGCTTTACGGTTCCGGTGCTGTCCGTTTACAGGGGCGGTCGCCGGCGGTGTTTTCGACCGCCGGGCCCAGGAAAAGCGCCCGCCGGGACGGGAATCTCGCCGTGCTCGGTCGCGGTCGGTTGCTCACCCCGAAACCGACACGTGTGATCTGATTTGGGTGGGGCGGAGCCGGCCGGACGGCAAACATGGAGGATCGCAACGATGCGTCCGATCATGAGCCTGGCCTGCGCGCTCCTCGTCGCGCTGAGCGCGCCCGCACTCGCGCAGGGCACCCGCCTGAAGCCGCTGCGTTCGCTGACGTTCGAGGTGACCTACAGCTTGGTCTCGATATCGCAGCGGCGCGTCAGCGGGCTGGCGCGCGACAACCTCGTCGATCCGGTGGTCGGCTCGACGAGCTTCTCGCAGAGCTTCGGCGTCGACGATTCCGGAACGCTGAAGGTCGAGGTTGTCGCCGCCACCGCCGATCGGGGCCTCGTTGTCGATGTGTCGTACGACGGCAAAAAGACGCATCAATCGCCGCTGCGGGTTGCGATTCTGCCTGGCGGGCAGCTGGGCTACGATCTCAAGCACCCCATCTGCGATCAGGCGGCCGAGCTGCTGCCGCTGCTTTCGCGCGGCTTGCTGATGGATCGCGAGATCGCTGAAGGCGCCACGTGGTCGGACGGATTCGAGGGCCCAGTGAGCGAGCAGCGGACGTACCGCGTCATGCGCGTCTCCGGGGCTGACGCGACGTTCGAGGTCGAGACCGATATGCGCGTGCGCGGGCCGGAGGGCTTCGACGGCCACGAAACCGGAACGCTGGAGTATGCGACCGACCAGCAGGTGCCGCGACGCTGGGACGTGCTGCTCCGCACGCATCGCGACACGGCCGACGTCAATCAAATCACCGACACGCACATGGTCGCCACGTTGACCAGCGACTCGTTCACGAAAAAATAAACGCGCGTCGCACAAAGCGCCCCGATCGCATTGCAGAATGACGACATGGTGGCACACCGATGCCGTACGATGTCCGCATGGACAACGAACAAAACTCGCAGTCGCTATTTAGCAACATCGCCGCAATTTCGAAGTCTCGACTGTCGCCGGAGAAACCCGAGATCGGCGACCGGCCGAAGCGGGATACCAAGAAAAAGGGAGACATCTCCGAAGTGCGCAGCGACCGTATTTCGGCGAGGTAGACCTGTTTGCGGTCTACTGTCCGGACACGAGGAAAGTGTACTTGCTCCCAGAATCGGAGTTGGTCGCCATGGTCGCCCATCTTCGCGTGCAGCCCACCAAGCATGGGATGAAGAAAGGGATCCGCTGGGCGCACGGATTCGAGCTGGCGTAGCTTAGTGGTAAAGCATTTGCATGGTAAGCAAAAGACCGTGGGTTCAATCCCCACCGCCAGCTCCAGACACACCCGAGACCCCCTGAAACGGAGGGTCTCGCCGTTTCGGTGCGTAGTCGTTGAGCGACATGACGATGACCGTTTCTACCGACAGTGCCAAGCGGGCACTTTTCGAACGGCTGATCGACGACGCGGGCCTGTTCCCGCCGGCCGGTCTGCCGATGCGCCGCGCGCTCCGCGCGCACGCCCGTCATCGTGAGAGCGCCTACGCCTGGGTCGGCGGGACCTTCGTCGTTCCGGCTTCGCGCCTGTCCGAACTCGAGGCGGCACGCGAACCGAACGTCCCGCTGACGCTGAGCGTGATCCTGGATGCGGCGCAGGTTGCGAAAGGCGACACGGTGGGCGCCGACTTGGATCGCGTCGTCCGCGCGGCGGCCGACGGAATCACCGTCGCGGCGTTCGAGATGAGAGCTCCGGCCGCGACGGCCGGAAGCCTCGAGCGCGTGGTCACCGCGGTCGCCGCCCACACCACCGCAGCCGAAGTTGCCTTGTGGTACGAGATCCCGTACGCCGGCGGCTGGTCGCGTCCGCTGGACGAAGCGCTGGCCGAGATCGCGACCGCTCGCCAAACCGCTCCGGCGAACATAAGCGTCGGGGCGAAACTTCGCTGCGGCGGCCTCGCTGCCGGCACGACGCCCTCGATCGAAGACGTTGCCGCGTTTCTCGTCGCGGCCCATGCGCACGACGTTCCATGGAAAGCTACCGCGGGTCTCCACCATCCGGTGCGCGGCATGCACGACGGTGCGCTGATGCATGGGTTCCTCAACCTGTTCATCGCCGGGATCGCGCTGCAGGCCGGCGCGCTCGAGCCTGGACGTCTCACGGCGATCCTGTCGGAGGAAGACTCGCGCGAATTCGTCGTCGACCCGGCGCATATCGGGTGGGCTGACGTGCGCGTCGACGCCGGCGCGGTCGGCGCGGCGCGCGAACGCTGCGTCGCGTTCGGCAGCTGCAGCTTTGCCGAACCGGTCGACGACCTGCGCGAGCTCGGCTTGCTCTTGTGATCGATTCCGAGGACTACGGGCTCGACAACCTTCCTTACGGCATCATCTCCGACGCGAGCGGGCGCAAGCGCCCCGCGGTCGCGTTCGCCGATCGCGTCATCGACCTCGACGCGTTGGTCGGTGCGAACGTTCTCGACGAAGAGAGTTTGCGCGGCGCGGAAACCCTCAACCCGTTTCTCGCGCGCGGGCCGAGCGCGTGGAGCGGGGTGCGAGGGCGCCTTCAGCAGCTGCTCGGCGCGCCCGCCGGCGCGGACGAACGAAGCGCCGTCGCCGCGGCCGGCCTTGCGCGCGATGCCGTCACCATGCACCTGCCCATCGCGATCGGCGATTACGTCGACTTCTATTCCTCGCTCGAACACGCGACCAACCTGGGCCGCATCCTACGCCCCGGCGGCGAGCCGCTGCTTCCGAACTACCGTCACATCCCGATCGGCTATCACGGCCGGGCCGGCACGGTCGTGCCGAGCGGCACGCCGATCGCGCGACCGAAGGGCCAGATCAAAGCGCCTGACGCGGCCGCGCCGCACTTCGGGCCGACCGCATTGCTCGACGTCGAACTCGAGATGGGCTGGATCGCCGGACCCGGGAATCGTGCCGGCGAGGCGATCCCGGCGGACGACGTGCGCGCGCACGTCTTCGGCTACGTGCTGCTCAACGACTGGAGCGCGCGGGATATTCAGGCGTGGGAATACCAGCCGCTGGGTCCCTTTCTCTCGAAATCGTTCGCCACGTCGATCTCACCGTGGATCGTGACGCTCGACGCGCTCGAGCCCTTCCGGGTCGCCGAACCGGCGCGCGATCCCGAGCCGCTGCCGTACCTGCGCGCGCGCGAGAGCTGGGCCTACGACGTCGAACTCGAGCTGCTGCTGCAGACGGCGCGCATGCGCGCAGGCGGCGTGCCGGCGCAGGTGCTCGCGCGGACCAACCTGCGCCGCACCTACTGGACGGTGGCCCAGCAGCTGGCGCACGTAACCGCGAACGGCGCGACGATTCGGCCGGGCGACCTGTTCGGCACCGGCACGATCTCAGGCGATCAGCCCGGCAGCGCGGGCTCGCTGATCGAACTGACCTGGCGCGGGCGCGACCCGCTCACGCTCCCCGACGGCGAGACGCGCACGTTCCTCGAAGACGGCGACACCGTCACCATCCGCGGACGCGCGCGGCGCGACGGCGTGCGCGTCGGGTTCGGCGACGTGACGGGAACGATTCGCGGCTGACGCCGCCGCTTCGCGTACGCGGCGTTATGCTTCGGGGTGAGCGCGCGGCCCGGCGCCGGCGAGAACGGCGCAGGCGTGCGCGCCCCGGTCGCCGTCTTTCCAGACCCGGAACTCACGGGTGAGCTGCGAGACGAGGTACAATCCGCGGCCGGTTTCGAGATCGTGCGACGGCAGCGTGTCCGGGACCATGAAGCCTGGGCCGTCGTCGACGACGTGCAGGACGGGCGTCGAGGGGTCGAGCCAATCGAGTTCGACGTCGACGATCCCGGGCGTGTAGCGCACCGCGTTGCCGATCAACTCGCCGAAGACGAGCTGCGCGGCGGCGACGTCGACGCCGACGCCGAAGGCGCCGAGCGCTTCGACGAACACTTCGCGGATATCGTAGGTCCGGCGCGCATCTCGCGCGTCGAAGCGCCAGCGCAGGGTCCACGGCCGCGAGCTGCTCGGCGCATCGCCAATCCGCACCGCCATCAGCGCGACGTCGTCCCGCACCGCGCCGTCGATCACCCGCGTCACGATTGCGGCCGCCGGGGAGCGCGCATCCGCGATGCTCGGGTCGCGCAGCGCTTCGATGACGCGCTGCTCGCCTTCGTCGATATCGCGCGTCGATTCGATCAAGCCGTCCGTGTAGAAGACCGCCAGCGCCCAGGGCGGTAGCACGAGCGTCGTTGCGGGCGGCTGCCGGCCTTCGCGCAGTCCGAGCGGAAGACCGCGCCCCGGCAAGCGGCGCACCGTCCCGTCCGCTTCGCGCACGAACGGCGTCGGGTGACCGGCAGTCGCATACACCAGCGTGCGCGTCGACGGGTCGATCACGCCGACGAGGGCCGTGACGATCGCATCGGGGTGCGTGCGCCGCAGCACCGCGTCGGCGGCGTCGAGCAGGCGGGTAGGATCGGTCTCATAGGTCGCCAGCGTCTCGATCGTCTGGCGCATGCGCCCCATGATGACTGCCGCGGTCAGCCCGCGGCCGGTGACATCACCGATCGACACCACGACCCGCCCTTCCGGCAGCGCGATCGCATCGTACCAGTCGCCGCCGATCTCGGCATCGGTCGCGCCGGGATAGTACACGGCATCGAAATCGAGCCCGTCGACCCGCGGAAGCACGGCCGGCAGCAGCGCGCGCTGGAGGGTGACGGCGACGCGGTGTTCGCGCTCATAGAGCAGCGTATTGGCAATCGCGGCGCCCGCGCGCGCGGCCAGTTCCTGCAGCAGCGCCCGTTCGTCGTCCTCGAATGGACGGCGGCGGCGCAAAATCACGCTGCCGAGCTGGGTGTCGCGATGAATGAGCACGTCGCGCAGCGCCGGCGCGTCGGCGTTGAGCTCGCAGCGGCGATTCACGATCGCGCGGCCGCCGGTCAGCCGGATCGTCGCCTCGTCGCCGACCTCGGCGACGAGCAGCTCCGCGAAACGCTCCAGCAGCGTATCGAGATCGAGCGAGCGATTCAGCACGTCGCCGGCACGCGCGACGATGTCGCGCACCCACGATAAGCGCCGCGTCGTATCGATGTCGGTCATCGAACCGAGCCATTCGGTAAGTACGCCGCGCTCGTCGCGTCGCGCAAGCGCCCGCACCAGGTGCCACCGGTAGCGCTCGCCGTCCGCGGTGCGCAGCCGGCACTCGGCTTCGAAATCGTCTGCACCGTCGCGCGACGACCGCAAGCCGGACCGCATTTTCGACAGATCGTCCGGGTGGACGGCATCGCACCAGCCGTAGCCGAGCGCTGCCGTGCGCGGCATCCCCGTCAGCGCGGTCCAGCGTTCGTTGATGAACGTCGCTTCGCCGCGCGGGTCGGCCGTCCAGACGATCTGCGGCGTCGCCTCGGTCAGCAGACGGTACTGGGTTTCGATCGCTTTCCGATCGGTGATATCGGTGAGCATCCCGAGGACGCCGCTGAACCGCCCCTGCGGATCGAGGATCGGACTGGTTGCGATGATCGCCCAGATCAAGCCGCCGTCGGCCCGCACCAGCGTTCCCTCGAAGCGCTCGGTCCCGCCGCGCCGCTGTACTTCGAAGGCGCGTTCCGCCGCCGGCAACGTCTCGGACGTAAGGAACTCGTACAGCGACCTCGCGTACATGTGGTCGGCCGAGTAGCCGAGCATCTCCGCGAGCCGCTGGTTGACGTAGCGCGTCCGCGCCTGCGGATCGAGGATCCAGACGCCCTCTTGGGCCGTGTCGATAATGCCGCGATAGCGCGTCTCGCTGGCGGCGAGATCCGCAAACAGCCGCGCGTTCGCCAATGCCAGCGCCGCTTGACGCGCAACGTCGCCGGCGTCCTCGATATCCCCCGCGCTGAAGCTGCGCCCCGAGCCTCGGGCCGCGCCGAAGGTGAGCACGCCGACGTGCTGGCCCGCGGCGACCATCGGAAGATGCACGATCGCGTCGATCGCAAGACTGCGCAAGGAGACGCTGTCCTCGTCGCTCCAGGTCATGCGCCCGACCCATTCCTCATCGCAGACCGTATCAACCATGGGACGGCCGGTGCGCAGCGCGACGTTGATCGGGTGCTGCAGCGCGTCGGGAGGCGGTGCGATGTTGTACGCCAGTTCCGGTGCCGCACTTAGCCTGCCCATGTCGACGGCGATGCGTTCGAGCCGCCCGTCCGTACGCAGGCTGTCGATGAAGGCAAAGTCCGCAAAATCCCGGCACATGTCGGTCACGAAGGTCTGCGCCGTGCGAGCGAAATCGAGCGATTCGACGAACGTACTGCCGAGCCGGGCCAGCATCGCACGCCGCTGCGCTGCCCGGTACTGGTCGTCGGTGTCGTGAACGGTGCCGTACCACGCGCTCGGCGTACCGTCGGCGTCGAACGCGGGGGTGGCCGCAACGGCGACCCAGCGTGTGTGGCCGGCGGGTGTGCGGATCCGAAATTCATCGCGAAACGCTGTGTGCGTCGCCAGCGCATGCATCCACGCACCGGTGACGCGGTTGGCATCGTCGGGGTAGATGACTTCGACCCAGCCGTGTTCGACGACGGCGGCAGCGGGCCAGCCGCTGAACGACTCCCAGGCGTCGTTGACGTACGCGACCGTTCCGTCCGGGCGTCCGACAAAGATGATCGCCGGCGAACGCTCGACCATTTGCCGATAGAGAAGACCGTCGGCCGTCCCGGTTCCCGCCGCGTCGAGCGTCACCCCGGCGTGTTCCCGGCGCAGAGCGCCTCCTCAGATCGGGTCATGAAATCCTAAGCTGATCATCGCTTCGCTCTGCCGGCGCGCTTCGCGAAACTTTTCCGCTTCGCCCGGCGCCTGCGCTTGCGGCTCGGCGAGCAGACGTGCGAGTTCCTCGTCGAAGAAGCGCGTGACGTCGGCCGCACTGTGCATGCCGTGCCGAATGCGCTGCGCAATCATGAGCCGGTAGATGCGGTCGGTCGCCAGATCCTCCATGTATCCGTCGAGGAGCGAGGCGCCGTTCCCGCTGAGGTATCCGTGGCGATAGCGAATGGCGGTGCGGACCGCCTCGCGCGTGCCGCGTTCGGTGTGTTCACCGACGCCGGTGACCGAGGGCCGCAGGTCGGGCGTCGCGTTCGCATTCGGTTTGCGCCGAAAGCCCTGGTTGGGATCGGGAAACTGCGCGACGGCGATCGCGTTCTGATCCGGATGACCGGTCCAGGCACCGTCGAAGAGCGCCTGCGCTTCGTTGCGCTTGTCCTGCTCGAGGACTGCCAGCGCGCGTGCGTTGAGTTCCGGGTTCGAGCGATCCGGGAAGAGCGCGGTCATCCCGCCGATGGCGAGCATGCCGTGCCGGTGGCACACCTCGGGGATGCGTTCGCGAAGATTTTGAAAGAACGGGACGTCGTGCGGGATCGTATTGCGATCCGGCAGCACCCAGGCCGGATCCTCGAGGTTGAAATGGATCAGCGACGCCATGTAATCCCAGCGCCCGAGGTCCAAGGCCAGCAGATGATCGCGCAGGCGATATGCGAACTCTTCGCAGGCATACGCCATCGGAAAGGCTTCGACCAGCGCCATCGCTTTGATCGCATGCGGATCGGCAAGCCCCTTCGCCTTGGCGACGGCGACGAATACGTCGCGCCACCAGAACGCCTCCTGGGCCGATTCCGATTTCGGTATGTAGATCGCCAGCGGATGTTTGAGCCGCGAGAAATCGAGCTTGTAGGCCAGCAGCGCGAGATCGAAGAGCGAGGCCGAGGTCGGCTCGTCATAGATGCCGGCTTGGGACAGGTGCAGGCCGCGCACCCGCGTCCAGAGCACGGTCGATGACGGATTTATCCCCACCGTCCCGCCGCGCTTCTGGTCGACGTAGGTCAATTCGCCGTAGTACATGGCGACGGTGTTGTCGATACCGAGCAGCGTGCGCGAGAACTCGTTGGCCATCGAGTCCTCGAGATCGATCATCACGCCGGGCGCGCCCGAGTTCAGCATCTTCACGCCGAGTTCGTGATCGTCGGCCGGCCCGGTCATTTGGTTGCGCTGGTCGGCGCACCACGCGGGAAGATCGATGCGCCAGTCCCCTTGCGCCGCGGACGGCGCGGGGTAGGCCGGCTTTTTCCCGGCAATGCTCGCCTCGAGCACGCGCTTGCGCTCGGCGATGGCCGCTTGCTGCCGTCCGGTGAAGGCGTCGTGGAGCGGTCGATAAAACGCCGCGAAACCCGCCGGCAGATCGCGCTCGATCGAGAAGCCTGCGGGTGCGGTGCTCATCGGCGGGATGTGCTCGGTGCTGCCCCGCTTGGAGCCGATCTCGGTCTGCATGACCCACCACTTCGCTGACAGAAGCCTCGGATTCTTGCGCCCGTAGCTCAACTGGATAGAGCGAGGCACTCCTAAGGCCGAGGTTGGTGGTTCAAGTCCGCCCGGGCGCAGTTTTAGAGTCGAGCAATGCGTCGTGCCTGCCGGGGGACCGGCACCCGCAGGCCCAGCCGCTTAGATTCGGCCGCGGATGAGCAGCGCGCCGACGATGACATACCAGATTGCTTGCGCCGCGACGATGACGCCCAGCGTGTGCGGGTTGAGCCGATTCACATGCAGCGCCATCGTCCATAACATGGCCAGCGCCGCGAGCGCGCCCGCCACGCCGGCAGCGCGAGCGGCGCCGCCGGACCGAAACAGATCGATGGACCACAGCGCGATGGCGGCCGAGACGGCCACGATGCCCACGAAGGTGAACGACTGGATCGCGAGCGCGGGCGTCCGGAGCATCAGCAATGCGGCGGCTGCGGCGTCGGGCCGAGCATGCTCCGCAACCGCGGGCACGAGAAAACCGTCGATGACCGCCGCCTGCGCGAGGGCGGCGCAGCCCGCGACGAACGCGATCAGTCCGCCCAAGACCGCCGGACGCTGCAGTCCGCGCCGCATCGCGAAGACGCAGAAGCCGAAGACGGAGAGAAGCAGCACGGCCAGGATCACGCCGTGCACCAGCCGATCCATCGAAGCGCTGCGGACGAGCGACGCCAGTACGTCTGCGGACGATACGCCGGCGCCGACGGGATGATGGGCGATGGCGACGACCGTCAGCAGGGCAGAAAGAACGATCGCCATGCCGGCGGGGCCCCCGTCGGGCATCGCGTCGAGGGAGTCGCGCGTTCGTGCGTCAAGCAAGCGGAAATACCTCGGCGGCTATTCGTGCCACCGTACCAGAGCAGGGAACACAATCGTTGGAGTCCGCGATGGCAGATGTTCGGAAGCGGACGTCTTCGGCAAGATGTCCGGAGCGCGGCAACCGTTCATGACCGGCGACGTTGCCGCGAGCCGGCAAACGCGGCGCACGCAGCAGGCGCTGCTGCGGTCATTTGCCGATCTGATCCTCGAGCGCGGCTACGAAGCGGTGACCGTTCGCGATATCATCGCCCGCGCGGACGTCGGACGCTCGACGTTCTACGAGCACTTCGACAACAAAGAACAGCTGCTGCGCCTCAGCATGATGCCGCTGTTGCGCGTACTCGCCGATGCGGTCGATGAAGGCGGCTCGCTCGAGGCGCTGCGGGCCGTCCTCGCGCACTTCTGGAAGAGCCGGCGCGTCGCGCGCGGCATGTTCGGGGGCGGGACGCGGCCCGTCGTACGGGCGTTTCTGACCGAACTGATCGAAGAACGCTTAGCAACCAACACGCACGGCGCCCAACCCCCGCTGCTCCCCGTGCCGTTGATCGCGTCGACGTTGGCGGAGAGCGAACTGGGTCTGCTCCACGGATGGCTGACGAGCCGGACGCCGTGCGATTCCGATCTGATCGCGCGCGCGCTCGCCGCAGGAACGTCGGCTGCCGCCAAGGCGCTGATGGGTGAACCCGGGCGAGGGGCCCGGCGTTCCGATCGCCCGGCCTAGAGCGTCCCTAGCTGCGCGCTTCGATTTCGAGCCGCAGGCCGATGCGGACGGCGAGGAGCTCGGCCCCATGCTGGTCCGGCGTCCACGGTTCGTCGCTCGCAAAGGTGTCGAAGAAGACCTTCACGGTCTTGACCTCACCGTGGTGATCGAGGGTCGTCACCACGGTCGCGGTGTGGCCGCCCGGAGCCTGCCAGGTGGCCGTTGCGGTGTCGTCTTCGAGCGTTTGTTTCGGCGCCGGCTGCGGCGCGGCAGCGATCTCGTCGATCATCGTGCGAATGGCGGCAGTATACGCGTCGAACGTCACGCGCCCAACTTGGTGAAGGAAGCGTATTCTTCCTCGACGCCCCAAGGTAGCACGGCGTCATGGTAAGAATCATTGCGGAAAGACGCTGCGGGCGGGGTGCAGCGATGCCTTTCGGAGTGGGCTGATCGCACGACGCGTGTACGGTATCGTCCGCGCGGTCTCGCTGCTCGCGGCGCTGGCCTTGGCGGCAGCTTTCGGACCCGACGCGTTCCGCGCGCTGACCCCGGACCAGGGCCTGTTCGCCGCCGGCGCCTTCGCGGTCGCGATCGCATTCGGGCTCTTGCGCCCGCCGACCGCGCATTTCGAGCGCAGCGTCCGGCCGACGCCGGAGAGCGACCGCGTCGGGCTCCTGACGCCGGTGCTGCTGTCGGTGCTGGTGGTCGACGGCTGGTTCTGGGCCGCGGCTTGCAACGTGCTGGCCTATCTTTTCCGCGCGCCGCGCCGCCGCGGTCAGCCGATCCGCGAGCGGATCTTGGGAGCGGCGCTGCGCGTGCCGGCCTGGTTCGCCGCCCAACTGATCGTGCCGCAGCTCCGTGCGCTGGTCACCGCCGCGCCGACGCTCCAAATGATCCTGTGGTTCGTCGCGGTCGCGGGAAGCTATGTGTTGCTGACCGACCTGTTTTGGATCGATCCGTTGACCGCGCTGCGGCAAAACCGGTCGCTGTTGCGCATCTGGACGCATCATCTCACCGACCGCGCGACGATGCTTACCGTGGCCGTCGAGGCGGCCTGGGCGTTTGTGATCACGCGGGTCGCGCTGCACGAAGGGCCGCTGCTCGGCCTGGCGGCGCTGGCTCCGCTGATCGTTCTGGCGGTGACGTTGGTGCGATTCGCGCGCGTGAACGCGCGCCTCCATCGCCTCGCGCTTTCGCGCGAGGCCGTCGACGCGATGCTGCGGGCGACCGACCCGCAGCCGCAGATGCGCTCGCTGCTCGAGAGCGTCAACCCGCGCATCGTTCGCGAAGCCGTTGAGGTCGCGGCGTTCGGACGTGCCGGCACCGATCGCTGGTCGCGCGTCGTCCGCTTCGGGCCGCCGGTAGTCGCGGAACTCGAACACCTGGGGGCGCGCGTGCTGCTCGAACTCCAAGTGACCGGTGACGACATCGCCTCCGATGCCGGCCAGGACGGCATCGCCACGGCGTACGCCGCGCGCGACGTGCAAGGCCGGCTGCGCGGCGCGCTGGTCGTCTATCGTGCCTCGGGCGCCGCCGCGCAGGTGGCCGAGCGCGAGTTCGCGCGCGCAGCCAGCGAGTTGGGTCCGCTGCTCGGCGAGTACGGTGCGATCGCCGCGACGCGCAGCGCAGCGTCGGTCGATACGCTGACCGGCTTGCCGAACCGGCGCGGCGTCACGCGCGCGCTTGAGGATACGATGGCGCTGGTTCGGGCGGGCGGAAGCTGCTCGGCGTTGCTGCTCGACGTCGATCACTTCAAGTCGATCAACGACCTGCTGGGTCATCAGACCGGCGACCGCGCCTTGGCGCAGATCGGCCGCATCATCGCCGACAACATCCGCGGAGCCGACGTGGCGGGCCGTTTCGGCGGCGAGGAGTTTCTGGTACTGCTGCGCGATGCCGGTCGCGAGCGGACGCTGCAGGTCGCCGAGCGCCTCCGGGCGGCGATCCAGGCCGGCGGCGTCGTCTACGCCGACGGGAAGCCGGTGACGATCTCGGTCGGGGTGGCGTACGCGCGGGCCGCCGATGGTCCCCACGACGTGATCGAGCGCGCCGACCGCGCGCTCTACCGCGCCAAGAACGCCGGCCGAAACTGCGTCGTCGAGTCACCGCTGCTCGCGGTCTGAACATTTGTTGCGCGAGCGCATGCATCGTCCGGATGATCGTTTTCAAGCGGTCGCGGCGCCAGGATTATGCTGGACGAAGGCGCAGCAATCCGGCAATGGTTTCGAGCTCCCGCTCGGGACTCGGGCGGTGGAGTCCGCCTCGCATCAGCGAAACCGCCCCTCGCACGGGCCAATGACTCCTCTTGCACCGGCGCGCCGCGCCGGGCGGGAGGAGTATCGATGAGTCTCGCAATTCCGGCCGACAACCTGTGGGCCTTCGCGGCGGTGTGGCTGGCGCTGGCGACCGGCGCCGCGTTCCTGTCACGGCGCATCGGCCTGGCTGCGGCTCTGGTCGAGATTTTGCTCGGCGTCCTGGCCGGGAATCTGATCGGGCTGCGTTCGAACGCCTGGGTCGACTTCATCGCCGGCTTCGGCAGCATCATGCTGACGTTTCTCGCGGGCGCCGAGATCGAACCCAGCGTCCTGCGCCGTCAGCTGCGGCCGGCCGCGGTCATCGGCGCCATCTCGTTCGGCGCGCCGTTCCTGGCCGCAATGGCCTATGCGCTTTTCGTCGCGCACTGGACCTGGGATGCGTCAAAGATCGCCGGGGTCGCCATGTCGACGACCTCGGTTGCGGTCGTCTACGCCGTGATGGTGGAATCACGCCTGGCCGGGAGCGACTTCGGGCAGCTGATCCTGGCGGCGTGCTTCATCACCGACCTGGGAACCGTCGTCGCTTTGGGCCTGCTGTTCGCAAACTACAACGGATGGCTGGCCGCGCTCGTCATCGCGATCGTCCTGGCGATCGTCTTCGTGCCTAAGATCCTGCCCGCCGTTTTCTCGCGGACGGAGCGCTGGGTGAGCGAGCCGGGTCTGCGGCTCCTGTTCCTGATCATCCTTACCTTGAGCGCGATCGCGACTGCGGCGAAGAGCGAAGGCGTGCTGCCGGCGTACTTCCTCGGTCTCGCCTGCGCGGGTTTTCTGTTCGCGAACCCGGTCATCGCGCGGCGCCTGCGCTCGATGACGATGGGCTTCCTCACGCCCTTCTATTTCCTCAAAGCGGGAACGCTCGTTTCGTTCGCGGCCGCGGTCGGCGGAATCGGTGCGATCGCAGCCTTCTTCCTGGTGAAAGTCATTGCAAAATGCGTCGGCGTCTTTCCGGCGACGCGTCTGTTCCGGCACACGCCGAAGAACGCAAGCTATATCACCCTCATGATGGCCACCGGTCTCACGTTCGGAACGATCTCGAGCCTGTATGGTCTGACGCATCACTACATCGACCAGGGTCAATATACGACGCTCGTTACGGTCGTGATCTTGACGGCCGTCATTCCGACGATTATCGCCCAGACGTTCTTTCATCCGGCGGAGTTCGTGGATCCCGAAGAACGAGGGGTCCCGTAGGCGACCGCGGGTTTTGCGGCGTAAGGCGAATCTCTTCCCTGCGCGCCGAGCGGAGGATCTGAGATGGCGAAATTCCTCGAGGGCCAATTGCTGCGCATCTTCGTCAACGAATGTGATACGTGGCACGGCGGCCCGCTCTACGGCGCCATCGTGGAGATGCTCAAGCGCGAAGGGGTCGCGGGAGCGAGCGTCTTTCGGGGCGTTGAGGGTTTCGGCGTGAATCGCGAAATTCACACGGCGCGTGTCTGGAGTTTCAGCGCCAAGCTCCCGGTGCTGATCGAGGTCGTCGATGAGCCCGGCAAGATCGAGGCGCTGGTGTCCGAGCTCGAAGGAATGATCTCGGAAGGTGCGATCACGCTCGAGAAGGTTCAGTACTGCCGCTTTCAACGAGCGCGATCCACGGCATGAAGCTCGATCACAATGCGACCCTGATGCGCATCTTCGTGACGGAGAGCGCGCGATATCAGCGTCGCGACCTAGCGACGGCGATCGTCGAGGCGTTGGCGACCGCGGGGATCGCCGGCGCGATCGTCTTCAAGGGGATCGAAGGGTTCGGCGCCGGCGGCTTCATTTCGTCGAGCCGAAGCGCGGACGGGTGGGTCGACCTTCCGATTCTCATCGAAGTGGTCGACGAAGACGACAAAGTGCGGGCCTTTCTGCCGGCGCTCGAAGCAATGGCCGAGGATGCGCTGGTTACGCTGGAACGCGTGCAGACCGTCCTTTTCCGCTCGACGGACACCGCCGCTCGGTGAATACCTTCTTGGCGATCGCCTCGGTCGGCGTCGGCGGCGCGCTCGGATCGCTGTTGCGATATCTCGTTTCCACCTGGTTCAGCCAACGATTCGGTCCCGGATTTCCGTGGGGAACGTTCACCATCAACGTCAGCGGTTCGCTCATCATCGGAATCGTGCTGCAGTTGGCCGCGACACGCTCCGACTTCAGCCCATATCTCCGGTTGTTCATGGCGACGGGTATTCTGGGCGGCTATACGACCTTTTCGACCTTCTCGTACGAGACGTATATGCTCGGCGCAGAGGGCCTCTCAATGCAAAGCCTCGCGTACGCCGGGGGCAGCGTTCTCGCCGGCGTCGGCGCCGCGTATCTCGGAGTGGGCCTGGTACGGGCTCTCCACCCCTAGGGAGAGGGGCATGCGCGTGTTGCTCATCTCGGATCTCCATGCGAACCCGTACGCATTCGAGGTCCTGCCGCGGGCGGAAATCGTGCTGTGCATGGGCGACCTCGTCGACTATGGACCCGATCCGAGCGCCGTGATCGGATGGTGTCGATCCCGGGCGGACGTCGTCGTTCACGGAAACCACGACCGGGCGCTCACGTATGACGTGCCGGACGGGGTCGGAGCGGACATGCGCGAGGCCAGCAGCGTGACCCGGCGGGTTCATCGCGGCCTGCTCGATGAAGCCGATCTCGCGTACCTTCGAGCCTTGCCGAGGGTTGCGACGTTCGTGGCCGGCCGGACAACCTTCGCCCTGGCGCACGCGGTCGCGGACGATCCACGACGCTACGTACCGTTGCCCGAAGCCGGTGCCTCGGTGCAGCTCGCCGTTCCGAGTGCGTCGGTGATCGGCGTCGGCCACACCCACGTCCAAGGCATCGTGCAGCTCGACGACGCCGTCGCGGTCAATCCCGGCAGCCTCGGGATGAGCAGCGAAGGCGGCCGAGCCCATTTCGCGGTGTGGGAAGACGGTCGGCTCACCCTGCACAGCGAGCCCTACGACGTTGCCGCGACCCTGGCTGCGGTCGGCCGGATGCCGGTCCCCCACCACGTACGAGCGACCCTGCGCGACGCGTTCGAGAACGGCCGGCGTACGCATCAGCGCTGAGGTCTTACCCGGAGGCCGCTACCCGCGGGTTCTTGGGTTGTCTTGTGCAACCAGGCAGCCGGGCACTGGTACGGAGCGAACCGGCGGGGCGGCTCAGTTTACAGGGAGGGGGCCCTGTGCTACACTTTCGTCTTGGAACGGGCCGCGCGTCCGTTTTCTTCATGTTCCCCGGCGGCCCCGGCTCCCATTCGAGAACACGACGATGGCAAAAAAAGACAACCGTGTGATGGTTACGATGGCCTGCACTGAGTGCAAGCGGCGCAACTACAACACGTTCAAGAACAAACAGAACACGAACGAACGGCTCGAGCTGAGCAAGTATTGCCGCTGGTGCCGTTGTCACCGCGCCCACCGGGAAACCCGATAAACCAAGCGCGGGTCCGGTTGGGCGAAGCCTCTAGGGCGGTAGCTCAATTGGTAGAGTTGCGGTCTCCAAAACCGTCGGTTGCAGGTTCGAGTCCTGTCCGCCCTGCCAAGTTTCTGCGGTACAAGGTAGTATGAAGTCCACTCCCAGCCGTTCCGGCACCCCCGCTCGCGGGGGCGGCAGCCGTACCCCCGCGGCGCGACCCACGAATCGTCCGGCGACCGCCGCCCAGCGGGCCGCCAGCGCGCAGCGCACGCAAGATTTTATCCGCGGCGTGATCACTGAGATGCGTCGCGTCACCTGGCCTTCGCGCGAAGAGTGGATCAGCGCCACGCTGCTGACGATCGCGCTGGTCGTCGGCGTCGGCATCTTCACCGCCGCCTGCGACTGGGTCTTCGGCCTGCTGTTCACCTGGCTGACCGGAGGAGCGCGCTGATGGACCAAGAGCAGACCGCCGTGGTCGCGGCCGAGCCCGATGATGCGATCGGGGCGCCCAAGAAGCCGGACGATCGCAAGCGCTGGTACGTGATCCACACCTACTCCGGTTACGAAAACAAGGTCAAGGCGAACCTCGAACGCCGCATCCATTCGATGAACATGCAGGACAAGATTTTCCGCGTGCTCGTGCCGATGGAAGATGAGGTCGAGTTCAAGGACGGCAAGCGGAAGATCACCCCGAAGAAAGTGTTCCCCGGCTACGTGCTGGTCGAGATGGACATGGACGATGGGTCGTGGTACGTCGTGCGCAACACCTCCGGCGTGACCGGCTTCGTCGGTTCGCCCGGCTCGGGTGAGAAGCCCGTGCCGCTGCAGGACAAAGAAGTGAAGACGATCCTCAAGCAGATGGGCATCGAAACGCCCAAGCTCAAGATCGACTTCGCCAAGGGCGACCGCATCAAGGTCACCTCAGGGCCTTTCTTCGACTTCACCGGGATCGTCGACGACATCCAGCCGGAGAAGGAAAAAGTGCGCGCGCTCATCTCGATCTTTGGTCGGGAGACGCCGGTCGAGCTGGAATTCTACCAGATCGAGAAAGTCTAGGTTCGTTTCGTGGTGGCGGGGCCGGCGGCTCCGCACCGTGACGTCGGGGACGCGGCCCTCGCACTTCGTGTGCGAGGGCCGCTCCGTTTCGCCTTGCTCTCGCCCTTCCAGGGCTCCGCTCGGCGAAAAGGCCCCGCCGTTACGGTGCGGAGCCGCCGGCCCTGGCGCGATCGGGGTTTTCGTTTTTTGGTTTTGATTTGGTGCGTTTGGGTGGTGCGACCGGCGGCTCTTGGTTGGTGGGAGATGAGCGCTTAGGGGAGAGCAGCTACGATGGCGAGGTTGGTTGGTCGATTTTGATTGGTGGAGTTAGGGCGCTGCTTCGGCGTTGAGGGATTGATAGCGCGCTACGACGACGCCCGTTGACGTGCTGGTTGTGTCGATCAGTCGCAGCGGTGCGGTTACGTCCGGGCGGAAGAAGAGTTTGCCGTGGCCGACGATGGGCTACGAGACTTCCTTGGTGGTGCCGGTTTCTACGTTGTAGACGAAGCCGCGGACGTGGGTGCGGTGGGCGAGGAAGGGATGGCTTTTGATGCGCGCGATCGAGCGGCGGATCGAGTCTTCGGGGTCGCTGAAGGCGCCGAACTCGTAGGGGGGCTCTTCGCCGACTTCGCGGGCGATGTACTCGCGGAACTCGTCTTCGGTCATCTGCTGCAGCCCGCAGTTGGTGTGGTGGAGCAGCACGATCTCGCGCGTCTGCATGAAGCGCTGCGAGAGGACCAGCGAACGCAGTACGTCGTCGGTTGCGATGCCGCCCGCGTTGCGGATCACGTGCGCGTCGCCGGCGTGCAGGCCGAAGATCCGGAACAAATCCAAACGCGAGTCCATGCAGGCGACGATTGCGAGGTGCCGGGTGGGAATGACCGAGCGGGGGCCGGGGAAATCGGCCTCGAGGGTTCGCGCGACGGCGATCAGTTCATCGATCGTCGAGGCCGGTTCGGGCGCGTCGCTCGGTGCGCCGGGCTGCGGCTTTTTCGGGCTCACCGTGCGACGCTGCCGCCGCCGGATACGGCGTGCGGCACACGCGCGTCGCGCCGTGCCGAGGGCGCGGCGGGCAGAACCCGGAGGACAGCGGCAATCGCCGCCGCCGGAACGAAGCGTCTCACGGAGCGGCTATTGGCTTCGACGTTCGCACGCCCTTGTGAGCGCGGATTGCGTGCGAGGCCGCATCGAAACGGAGGAACTCGTGCGCGTTGGGACGCTGTTCGGCATCGCCATCACGATCGATGTCAGTTGGATATTCATCTTCGCGCTCATCGCGTGGTCGCTGGCCGATCCGGCCGGGCCCCTGCACCGCGCCGACCTGAGTGCCGTCGCACGGCTCTGGCTCGGCATCCTCGGCTCGCTGCTGTTCTTCGCCAGCGTCCTGCTGCACGAGCTCGCCCACTCGCTCGTCGCGAAGAGCCGGGGGATCAAGGTGCTGGGGATCCGCTTGTTCATCTTCGGCGGCGTCTCGCAGTTCGACGCGGAATCGTCGGACGCGCCGGGCGAAGCGTGGATCTCGGTCGTCGGCCCGCTGACCAGCCTCGTGCTGGGCGCCGTCTTCGCCGGGCTGAGTTTCGCGGTCGGTCCCGGCTCGGGTTTCGGCGCGCTGATGGGTTACCTTGCGTTCGTCAACGTCGTCCTCGCCGCGTTCAACATCATTCCCGCGTACCCGCTCGACGGCGGCCGCGTCCTGCACTCGGTGCTTTGGCGGCTCGGCGGCGACCGCGAGCGCGCGACCGAGATCTCGCTGCGCATCGGCCGCACTTTCGCCTCGATCATCGTGGTGCTCGGGATCGTCGAAGCGGTTGCGTACAACGTGGGCGGCGGGCTCTGGACCACCTTCATCGGCTGGTTTCTGCTTCAGGCCGGAAGCGCCGAAGCCGCGCGCGTCGCGCTCGTGCGCGGCGTGCGCGGGCACGTCGCGGGCGAACTCGCGGTCGCACCCGAGCTGCTGGTGCCGGCGGACGCAACGGTCGCGCGCGCCGCGCAGACGATGCAGGTCTTCCACGTGCATGCGGTCCCGGTCGTACTGGGCGAACGGATCATCGGCGTCGTGCGCGAGGACGCGCTGACCGCGCTCGATCCGCAAACGCGCGAAGGCACCTATGCCACCGCGGTGATGACCCGCGTCGACGATCTGCCGAGCATCGCGGCCAAGGCTCCGGCCGACGATGCGCTCGCGCAGCTGGTCGGCAATCCGGCCCGCGCGCTCGCGCTGCACGACGAAGCCGGAAACGTAACCGGCGTGATCACGGCCGACTCGGTGGTCGCCTGGCTGGCCCGCGCCAACGCGGCGGGCGCGGGTCCGCGGCCGGTCGCAACCAGCGCGGCGTGAGGCGCGCCGACGGAGGGTCGCTCTTTCGCCGCAGCGCATACGCGGCGATGGACATCGCTGTTCCCAACCGGCAAGCGTTTCTGCGCGGGTCGCTCGCTCTGGGTGCCGCGGCAGGGCTGCCGCGCGCGGCGCGGGCGCAAGCCGTGCGACCGACGATTCGCATCGGCTACCTCGACTCGCTCTCGGGACCCTTCGCGGTCGGCGGGATCCCGCAGCTCAACGGCGCGCGCCTCGCACTGGCCGACGCGAACCGCCGCGGCGGTGCGCGCTACGAACTCGTGGTCGCCGACGACAACACGAAACCCGCCGTCGGACTCACCGAAGCGCGCCGGCTGGTCGAGATCGAGAAGGTCGACGTGCTGGTCGGCGGCGCCTCGTCGGCGGTCGGCAACGCGCTCTCCGCCTATGCGGAAAACGCCGGCGTCCTCTACATCGCGGTCGGAACGCACGACACGGCGATGACCGGCACCAAGGCCAACCGCGTCTGCTTCCGCCAGACCTGCTCCTTGGCGATGCTCTCGACCGCGCTTGGTGCGGAACTGGTACGGCGTGCGAAGCGCTGGTATTTTCTGGTGGCCGACTACGCCTTCGGCACCGACGCGCGCGACCGTCTGCAGACGATCTTGCTCGCGCACGGCGGTTCGGTCGCCGGCATGGACTTGCACCCGATCGGCACCGCCGACTTCTCACCCTACATGGTGAAAGCGCGCAGTTCGGGTGCCGACGCATTTCTGCTGCTCAACGGCGGCACGGATACGCAGAATGCCGCGACCTCCTTCGTGCAGTTCGGCCTGCACAAGACGATGCTCGCGGCCGGCGTCACCGGCGAGAACGAGTTGGCAGCCGGCTTTCCCGCCGAAGAGCTGGCGGGCTCGCTGTGGGGCTACGTGTGGGGTCCCGATGCGGGCGGCCATGCGCCGGCGCTGCACGCGCGCTTCGTCGCGGCGGCCAAGGGCTTTCCGCCGAACTGGCGTCAGTATCTGGGCTTCATGGCCGTCACCAATGTGGCCGAACGCATCGAAGCCAGCGGCACGACCGACACCGACACGCTGGTGCGCGCGTTCGAAGATCATCGCTACGACGCCGCCAAGGGGCAGCCGGGGATCTTTCGCGCGTGCGATCACCAGGCGGTGCAGGAAACGTACTGCGCCGAGATGCTGCCGCGCGCCAAGCGCCGTACTCCCGACGAGTACTTCAACATCGTCGCCGCCGACGGCGGCGAGTTCGCCGCCGGCGCGTGCAGCAGTCCCGACAGCGCGAAGGCAACGGCGATCATCACGGCCCAGAAGGTCCCGGCGCGCGAAAACTACACGCCGGTCCGGCTGCGTTAGCCGAGCGCGCGCCTAGAGGCGAGCGCCCAGACCGAGCGACAGATCGGAACGGATGAAGCGGATCTGTGCGGGCAGCCCCTGTGCCCGGCGAAACTCGTTCCCGTAGCCGGCCACGAAGTAGACCGGCCCGCGGCCTTGCACGCGAAAGCCGTAGTCGAGTTTGAGGATGCGAAAGTTGGGGCTGAGTTCGCGGTGCGGCAGCGTCTCGGTCGTGTACGAACCCGAGGCCCACGGATAATAGTAGGCCGAGCCGAAAGGCCGAATTCCGGCCGCGTCCGAGGCGCGTTTCTCCACCCCGGCGCCGATACCGCGCAGCGAGGGATAGTGGTAGTTCTCCCAAGTCTGATCGAAGCCGATGCCCGCGTACACGTCGCGCAGGCCGAGCGCGCGCTCCGCGCGCGCCTCGAATGAGGAGTCACGGGCCAAGAAAGGGACCGACGTACCGTAGCCGCCTTCGAGCCGCGCGTACTGCGTGAGCGTGCCCGGTCCGCCGCTCTCGGTCAGGTAGACGTTGCGGCGGTAGTCGAACCACACCGCGAAGGCATGGATGCGCGCGTAGGCCCGCACGCCGAGCGCCTGCGGATAGGAATCGCCGTCGGTCGTACGCTCGTTGTAGACATCGCCGATGGGGCGCGCGATCTCGAAGGCCGCCGGCGCGTTCGGTCCGGTGCCGTCGTCGGCCGAACACACCGTGCCGGCGAGCGCGAAAACGGCCACCGCGCTCACGACGCCGGACAGAAACCGAGTGATCACGAACCGCCTCCCTGCACGGTCTGTACGAGATAGATCAGCGTGGCTCCGCTCACGACGGCGGTTACGCACCATCCGCACACGGCCAGCCAAATTGAGATGCGATGCGCTTTCATCAGGTGACTATTGCGGCCGACCAGCAGCATGAGCACCATCGTGAGCGGCGTGGCGATCCCGCCGGCGATGCCGCTGTAGTAAAGCAGCGTGATCGGCTTCACGCCGGCGAACCCGATCGCGACCGAAATCGCGATGCACCCGATCAGCGTCAGGTAGAACGCGCGGGCACGAGCGAACTTGGCATCCAGGCTGCGGCGCCAGCCGAACATCTCCGCGGCGACGTAGGCCGAGGTCGCGGCGATGACCGGGATCGCGACCAGCGCCGACGCCAGCAGTCCGATCGCGAAGATGATTTGCGCGTACGGTCCGGCGATCGGTGCCAGCGCCTGCGCGGCCTCCTCAGCGGTTTCGACCGTCTTGTGGTGCACGCCCAGGGTGGCTCCGGTCGCGATCAGGATGAACCAAAACGTGAGTCCGGCGACGATGATCCCAAGCGCAGCATCGACCTGGACTAGTCCCAGTCGCCGGACCGGCGGCTTCTCTTCGCTCAGCTCGATCGTCTCCCAGACGTAGGCGTAGGCGGTCAAGGTCGTCCCAAGCAGCGCCAGCGCACCCGAGACGACCACCGGACGGAAATCGAAGTGCGGGATGAACGAGTCGTGCAGCACCTGGCCCCAGTCGGGATGGGCGAAGAAGGCCGCGCCCACGTACGACATAAACAGCAGCGCGGCGTACCGCAGCACGCGCTCGATCGCCGCGTATTTGCCGAAGATCAGCACCACGGCCGTCAGCGCGCCGAGCGGGACGAGCCACCACACGTAGGAGACGTTTGTCAGCAAGTGCAGGGCGGCGCCGCCGCCTTCGAGGTCGGCGGCGAGCGTCAAGATGTTGACGATCAGCAGCGCGGCCAGGGCGGCCACCGCCCAGCCGCGGCCGTACGCTGAACGTACGCAGTCTTCCAAGCCGCGCTTGGAGACGGCGCCGATCTGGGCGGCGATCGCCTGGATCACCGCCAGCATCGGGATTACCAGGAGGGCGAGCCAGCCGAGCTCGTAGGTCGTGGTCGAGCCGATCACCGCGAGGGTCGCTACGGTCGTCGGGTCGTTGTCGGAGGCGCCCGCCACGATGCCGGCGCCGAACTTGGCCACCTTGGCGGCGGGATGATGCCGGCCATGGAGCGGAGCGGGCGGGTGATAGTGGTGGAGCGGGCCCGCCCGTCGCTTCATCGGGCCACTCTACGCGGGTTTGCCGTCGTGGGCCTGGGCGTGGTAAACTGGAGCGTTGCGCCCGGCTCTGCCGGGCAAGCGCCGGCCGGTTCACCCCGGCCGCCGGCGCGTTCACCCGCGGGGGAGACGGCGTCTGCTCAGCAGCGCTGCCGAAAGGATGACATGGCCAAGAAAGTGGTCGGGAAGATCGGTCTCGCTCTTCCCGCCGGGAAGGCGACACCCGCGCCGCCCGTCGGTCCTGCGTTGGGCCCGTACTCGCTCAACATCATGGACTTCTGCAAACAGTACAACGACCGGACGAAGGCCCAAGAGGGCTTCATCATCCCGGTCGAGATCACGGTCTACGAGGACCGGACGTTCACGTTCATCACCAAGACGCCGCCGGCATCGTTTCTGATCAAGCGCGCGCTGAACGTCGAATCGGGATCGAAAGAACCGAACCGCAACAAGATCGGAAAGCTGACGCCCGC
>Ga0182024_10005480_pt1 | contig 28480 bp, 27 predicted proteins | sample P32metaG_FD_120480 | JGI IMG/M metagenome (GOLD analysis project Ga0182024, IMG submission 120480) | Permafrost microbial communities from Stordalen Mire, Sweden - P3-2 metaG (Illumina Assembly) | ecosystem: Environmental > Terrestrial > Soil > Wetlands > Permafrost | place: Sweden: Stordalen...
TTTACGTTTTATGTTCTATTGCACGGCGTGGTGCAGCACAATTTGTATCACGCGGGTCAGATTGCGATGCTGAAGAAAGCATTCTGATAATTCGCCGGCCTAATCGTTGAAAACCGCACATTGCCCCCCGCCCTTACGGGCAGGGCTGTAGGGCACTTGCGCGCGCTTCAAACGTCGCAGATTTCTAGCGCGTGGGTGAGGCTCTCGATCGGGTCGCGGCTGGGCGCGGGGGAATATTCGTGAGCCAGGCAGCCGGTGAATCCTAAATCCGCGATGGTCTTCGCGATGAAGCGGTAATTCAGCTCTTGCGTGTCGTCGATTTCGTGCCGGCCGGGATTACCGCCGGTGTGGAAATGGCCGATCCACTGAAAATTATCTTTGATGGTTCGGCAAATGTCACCTTCCATAATCTGCAGGTGATAAATGTCGTAGAGTAGCTTGACGCGCGGCGAGTTGACGCGCTTCATGACGTCGACTCCCCACGCGGTGCGATCGCACATGTAGTCCTTGTGATTCACTTTGCTGTTGAGCAGCTCCATGCAGATGTTGACGCTTTTATCTTCGGCGTGGGACTTCACGCGATTTAGAAACGACACGCAATTGTCGGCGCCTTCGGCGTCGGACATGCCGCGGCGATTGCCGGAAAAAGTGATGACGTTGGGCGCGCCGATGGACGCGCACTGATCGATGGCGGCGCGGATCGATGTCTCGATTCGCGCGTGGTTCTCCTGGCGATTGAGCGCGTCGGAGATGGTTCCGCCGGCGCCCGAAGGATACATGGTGGGAATGAGGCCGTATTTTTGGAGCGTCGCCCAATCCTCGGGGCCGACCAGATCGTACCCTTTGCAGCCCAGGCGAGCGGCCTGCCGACAAGTTTCTTCAAAGGGCATGTTGCGATCGAAAACGCCGCGCGTGACGCACTGCTTTAAGCGGCCGTGGCGTTCCATGGTGGTTGATTGAGCAGCGGCGCCGACCGGCAGAGCGGCGAGGAAAGTCCGGCGGCGCATACAGACAGAATACCGGAGTCACACGCCGTTTAAAATCGATATCTGCGCGCCACCGTTGAAGTTAGCGGCGGAGGGACGGGGTACGGCTGGGGCGCGTGGAATAACATTGCTGCGCGTATGGACATTACATCGATCGCGAAAATTTTGGAAGCGGACGTCTGGAAGAACGCTCCGCAAGAAACGGATCCCGGTTATTTTCGGTTCTGGCAGCGCACGGCGGTGGAGCTGCAAAAGGCGCTGCGAGAGTGGATTCCGGAAATGTATTTTAAAGACCTCCAGAGTTATGAGGACCGAAACATCGCGTATCCGATGGTGGTGTACGCGGCGAGCCGGCCTTGTTATGGGCGGCCGAGGACGGAGTTCACCTACGATTTTGCCGATCCCGTGGAAACGCTCGAGGCCGCGTTGCGCTCGATCGGGCATCCGATGCGAACGGTGCTCGCTCCGATGGAGCAGCGGCTGCGCGAGGCGGGGCGGCCGGACCTGGGGATCCGGTATGCGCCGGTATGGCATCAGGACATTCTGCGGGCGGTGCAGAAGAAGCCGAAGATTCTGATCGGGCTGCTGGCGGCGGAGGCGCGGCTGGTGGATGCGGTGATCGATTCGGGGGTAATGCGCCAGGCGCCGCGGTTTCACAGGTCGGCAACGCTGGCGTTGCGCAGCGTGGCGGGGATGGACATGCGGGGTCTGGCGATGCGGGCGCTGGGGCTGGTGAGTGAATTTCATTCTTCTCATTCGTTATCGGCGATTGTATTGGAGGAAGAAGTGCGCGACTCGATTTGTTCGCCGTCTGTTTGAATCCAGCGCGCACGTAGCAGGTCGGAGACCTGCTCCACCAGTGGGGCAGGTCCTGACCTGCCAAATTTGTTCTTGCGGGAAATTGACCCCCGCCGTCACGGGCAGGGCTGTAAGAGTCGTTGCGTCAAAGGCGGGGTGTACACTAATCAAACAGAGCACCTTATGTTTACCCGCACCCTCCTGCTGCTTTCTCTGATATCGGCTGCGTTCGCGGCCAACAATTCTCAGACGCGCCTGCTGCGCACGCCGACCGTCAGCGCGACGCAGATCGCGTTTGCGTACGCCAATAATATCTGGATCGTCGAGCGCGCCGGCGGCTCCGCCCGGCGGTTGACCAGTTTTCAAGGACAGACCGGCAATCCGCATTTTTCGCCGGATGGAAAGTCGATCGCCTTCAGCGCGACCTATGCGGGCAATGAAGACGTCTACGTGGTGCCGGCGGAAGGCGGAGAGCCCAAGCGGCTGACCTGGCATCCCGGAGCGGATACGGTGCAGGGATGGACGCCCGATGGAAAATCGGTCATGTTCACTTCCGCCCGCGCGACCTGGGCTCCCAATGCCGCGCCGCGGTTCTGGACCGTGCCGGCGGAGGGCGGCGTGGAAGAGCCGATGGCGCTGCCGCGGGCGTATCAGGGAAAAATTTCGCCAGATGGATCGCACATCGCCTATCGCATGAATAATTCCTGGGACGAGGAGCGGCGGAATTATCGCGGCGGGCAGAACCGGCCGGTCTGGATCGTCGATCTGAAAACCTACGACCTGGTATCGCCGCCGTGGACCGATTCGAAGGATATGGACCCGGTGTGGGTCGGCGAGGTTGTGTATTTCATTTCCGATCGCGACACGGTGGCGAATATCTGGTCCTTCGATACGAAATCGAAGAAGCTGGCGCAGGTGACGCATTTCACGGATTTCGATGTGAAGACGCTCGATTCGGGAGCGGGCGTGGTGGTGTTTGAACAGGCGGGCTACGTGCATGAACTGGATCCGAAGACCGGCAAAACGCACATCGTCAACATCAATGCGACCGGTGATTTTCCGTGGATGATGCCGCGTTGGGATGACGTGACCAGCCGGATGACGACGCTGGCGCTTTCACCCACCGGCGCGCGAGTGCTGGCCGAGGCGCGCGGGGAAATTTTCACGATTCCCGCGGAAAAGGGGGATGTGCGGAACTTGAGCCACTCCAGCGGATCGGCCGAGCACGATCCGGCCTGGTCGCCCGACGGGAAGTACATTTCGTATTTCAGCGACCGGTCGGGCGAATACAAAGTCGTCATTGAAGCGCAGGATGGGTTGACGCCGCCGCGGGAGATCGCGCTGCCGCATCCGACGCATTACTATACGCCGTCGTGGTCGCCCGATTCGAAAAAGCTCCTGTACACCGACACGAATCTGAAAGTCTGGGTTCTGGATGTGGCTAGCGGGCAGGCGAAGACTATCGGCGACGATCCATGGATGGTGCCGACCAGAACGCTGAATCCGGTGTGGAGTCCGGATTCGAAATGGGTGGCCTATGCCAGCCGGCTGAAATCGTTGTATCACGCGATTTTCGTGGCGAACGTCGACACCGGCGAAACCAAGCAGGTGACCGATGGGCTGGCCGACGCGGTGTGGCCGGCGTGGGATGCCAGCGGAAAATATCTGTGGTTTCTCGCGTCGACCGATTTCGGATTGAAGTCGCAATGGCTGGATATGACGTCGTACGATCACGACGAAGATTTCGGATTGTACGTGGCGGTGTTGAAGAAGGGCGAGGCGAGTCCGCTGCTGCCGGAGAGCGATGAAGATAAGGGCGTCGGCAATGCGCCCGCGGCGAATGGCGGAGGCCGAGCGGGACGCGGCGGAGCGGCTGGCGCGGAGAATGGCGATCAGCCCGCACCTCGCGCGGCACGCACGCCGGTGACGGTGCAGATCGATTTCGACGGCATTCAACAGCGGATTATCAATGTCCAGAATGTGCCGGAGCGGCAGTATTCGCATCTCCGCGCGGGCGTGGCGGGCACCGTGTATTATCTCGAAGCCGGGGAGCGCGGCGGCGGTCGCGGAGGCGCGGGCGGTGGAAGCAGTTTGCAACGCTATCGCTTGAGCGATCGTCGCGCGGCGACCTTTGTGAATGGCGTGGTGACTTATGACGTAAGCGACGATGGACACAAGCTGGTGTATCGAACCGCGGGTGGCGCCGGTGGACGTGGCGGGCGTGGGGCCGCTGCCGGGGAAACGCCGCCGGTTCCGCAGATTTTCCTGGTGGACGCCGATCGCCAGGCGCCGACGGCGGGGCAGGGACGTCTGAACGTCCAGCTGAGAATGTATCTGGAGCCCAAAGAAGAATTCAAACAGATCTTCTATGAAGGCTGGCGCAACCAGCGGGATTACTTGTACGTTCCGAACATGCATGGCGCGGACTGGCCGCGCATGAAGGAAATGTACGGGCAGCTGCTGCCGTATGTGAACCATCGCGCGGATCTGAATTACCTGATCGACCTGATGGGATCGGAGATTTCGATCGGACACTCTTATGTTCGCGGAGGCGACATGCCGGCGGTGCCGCCGTCGCCGGGCGGACTGCTCGGCGCGGATTTCGTGGTCGAAGGCGGGCGGTACAAGATCACGCGCATTTACGATAACGAAAGCTGGAATCCGGATCTGCACGCGCCGCTCGCCGCGCCGGGCCTGGATGTCTCGACCGGCGATTATATTCTGGCGATCAACGGAGAGGAATTGAGAGCGCCCGACAATATTTATCGCCTGCTGGATGGAACGGCGAACCGGCAGACGGTGCTGACGGTGAACAGCCGTCCGGCCATGGACGGAGCGCGCCAGGTGACCGTGGTTCCGGTCGCGAACGAGCAGACGCTGCGCACGCGCGCCTTCGTCGAAGCGAACCGTCGGCTGGTGGACAAATTATCCGACGGGAAACTGGCGTATGTGTATCTGCCGAACACCGGGCAGCCGGGATACACCAGTTTTAATCGCTACTATTTCGCGCAGCAGGACAAGCTGGGCGCGATTGTCGATGAGCGATTCAACGGCGGCGGGTCGGCGGCGGATTACATTATCGACGCTCTGGAGCGGAAGTTCGACGGCTATTTCAACAACGTCGCGGGCGACCGCTATCCGTTCACCAGCCCGGCGGCGGGGATCTGGGGACCGAAGGTGATGATCATTAATGAAATGGCCGGGTCGGGCGGAGACCTGATGCCGTGGATGTTCAAGCATCGAAAAATCGGGGTGCTGGTGGGGAAACGGACCTGGGGCGGTCTGGTGCACACCGCCGATACGCCGTTGTTCATCGATGGAGGATCGATGATCGCGCCTCGCGGCGGATTTTTCTCGGCCGAGGGGAAATGGGCGGTGGAGAACGAAGGGATCGCGCCGGATGTGGACGTAGAGAATTGGCCGAAGGACGTGATCGCGGGTCACGATCCGCAACTGGAGCGCGCGGTCGCCGAAGCATTGCGGATGCTGAAGGAGCATCCGGTGACGCGGATGAATCATGAGCCTCCGCCGCCGACCTGGGGGCAGAGGAAATTGCCGTTGAGCGCGCCGGCTACGGGCGCCGGAAGTCCACAGCGGAATCAGAACTAATAAGGCGTGCGTTCGTAGGTTTCGTTGTTGACGCGGCCGCGGGCGCGGCGGCTGCCTGGCCATTCGAGGCGCATGTCCTTGCAGACTTCGTCCAGCATGGTGACGGTGGCGACCCGGGTTTCGAGCGCGAACGACGTCAGCAGAAGATTATCGCAAAGGGCGTTGATCAGGCGCGGAATGCCCTGCGCGCGCAGATGAATTTCCGCCATCAATTCTTCCGAGAAAATTTTCTGATCGGGCATGCCGGCGCGTTCCAGGCGGACCTGAATGTATTCGACCGCGTCGCGCAGCGTGAATGGATCGAGGTGACAGCGCAGCACAATGCGCTGCTTCAACTGGCGCAGATTGGGCGCGTCCAGCTTGCGATCGAGTTCCGGCTGGCCGGCCAGAATGATCTGCAGCAGCTTGCCGTTGCGGTTTTCTAGATTGCCCAGCAGGCGAATCTCTTCGAGCACTTCCCATTCGAGGTTATGCGCTTCGTCGACGATCAGCACCACGGTGCGGCCGTCCTGGGTCTGCTCCACCAGCAGTTGATTTAAGGCGAAGAGCACCTCGGTTTTTGAGGTACGCGAGCAGGGCAGGTCCAGATCGTAGGCGATCATTTCGAAAAACTGTTCGACATTGATGCGCGAATTGAACAGGAAGGCAAACTCTATATACTGCGATTCCAAGTAATCGCGCAGGCATTCGAGCATGGTGGTTTTGCCGGTGCCCACCTCGCCCGAGAGCACAATGAAGCCCTTGCGCGCCTGCACGCCGTAGATCAGATTGGCGAGCGCCTCCTCATGTTGTTCACTGCGATAGAGAAACGCAGGGTCGGGACTTAAGGTGAAAGGGCTCTCCGAGAAGCCGAAAAAAGCGTTATACATGTGGGCGAACCGCCGTCCTCCGATGGGGTCTGCTGAAACCCTCTGCTATTACTAATCGATAGTATCACGCAAAATCTTTGCCCCGTGATCCCTTTTTGTTTGTATGGGCGTTCTATAACCTTAGTACTAATGGGACGGTCAGCCGATTTCGAGCATCACCCAGCCGGGCAGACTGGCGGGCTGGTTCTGCTGGAAAATCACCCGGCGGGTCTTGGGGAAGGGCAGGCCGGATTCGATGGCCCGCTGATAAAGCGGCACGTGGCGCAGGATCTGGCGGTAGGATTCGTCCTGGGTGTTCAGATAGGCGGACTTGCCGAGCATCCCGCCGCCCCAGCCGATGGACATCAGGCAGACGTCGCCGCGGGCGCCGATTTCGGCGGCGCGGGCTTCAAGGGCCGTCATGGTCGCGGCGAGGTAGGGCATCCCGGACCAGGCGGCGTACTCTTTGTGGCGGGCAATCAGCGCGGAGGCATATTTATTGGCGGCTTGAAACAACTTGGCCCGATCGCCATGGGAACGCTCCTGCCAGGTGCCGTCGAACGCCGTGCCGGGCGCGGCCATTTCCGCGAAAATCGGTGTGGCGTCTTCCATGCGCCGCGAATCGACCGATCCGCGCGGGGATTTCCAGCCCAGCTCGTAGCGATCGCCGTCGGCGCCGCGGCCGCGCGCGATCAGCGTGGAAACGCGCAGCAGGTAAACCTTCATAGTCGAATGCGTGATGGGCGTCGAATCGGCGGCGGCGACGCGGCGCATCCGGCTGGTCCCGGGGCCTCCGAGTACCGCATCTTCGGCCTTCGCGGCGGGATTGCGGGGCATCCGATCCTCCGCCAGGCGGCCGGCGAGATCGCGAAGTGTGGCTTCAGTCCAGCGGTCGAATACGGCGCCGGTGCGCAGCGCGCCCTTGATCGCGGTGCCGGGAATATAAGGACCCGACGGTGAAACGGCGAAGGTCGGAATGAATAAATTTTCGGCGCGGGCGCGTTCCCAGGTGGGAATCGCTCCCGTGCTTTCGAACGGGATGCGGCGGCCGGCAAAATTCTGGGCGAATCCGCCCCACGACGCGAAATCGAGCTTCTCGGCTTTTTTGAGCTGCGCCAGATAGCCATCCAGGCGCGGACCCTTGGCCAGCAGGCGAAAAATTCGCCGCTGATCGAGCACGTTGACGTGGTCCTTCCACACCATGTAATCGATCGGCGCGAGCTTCTGGCCGTCGCCGACCAGCGTAGGGGTGAGGCAGGTCAGACGATATTTCATGGCTCGGCGGGCCTTTCGGGCGCAGGCTCGGGTTCCGGGGCGGGCATCGTCACGGCGGGGCGCACGGCGTGAGTTTCGCGCTTCCACGGAATCGGCACGGCCACCGCAAATCCGGCGCGATATACAGGATGCGGAAAATTGTCGGGCGCGACGTCGCTGGCGGCGCCGCGCGGTTCCGATGCCGCTACCAGCACCGATCCTTCGGCAATCATCCGCGTCGGTTTTTTGGCATCGCCCCAGGTTTCGACTCGGCCGCCGCGCGTGGTCAGCGCGTAGCTGCCGCGGCTCCAGTCGATCGAATCGTCGGGCGACGGTTGGAACAGAGACAACATCCACCAGGCGGATTCTCCGGCGATTTCCGCAACCGGCAGGAGATTCATCTGGTTTTCGGAGATGGCCATGGTAGCGCGTCCCCAGCCGTTTGAACGCTCGCCGCCGAATCCGGAATCGACCAGCAGGCGCAGGGCGGAGCGCAGCGGCTCGTTCCATTTTTCGCGCGCTTCTTCATCGCCAAACGCCGCGGCCATCCATAATCCGGAATGCGGCGCGAATTCCAGGCAGGCGCTCGAATGCGGTTCCACCGCGGCTCCCAGGCGATCGATGGCCGCGCTCGATCGCACCGAAATTCGAAAGGGCCCGTGGCCGTTTTGCGGGATCAGACACTCGCTCGGACCATCCACCGTCCAGGCGTCTTCAGAAAGCGCGCGGCCGTGGATCAGATCGTCCACCACGCGGAGCGGCACGAACTTCGCGCCCTTCCAGCGCACTTTCGCCGATGCCGGCGGAGGCCAGAGATTGCGCGGTGGAACGACGAACTTGTGTTCGCCCTGCATCGGGAAACAGGAAGTGAAGCGCACCGCCGGCTCGGCCGCGCGCGCCGTCGCATCCAACCATTCCTCGATCATACCCAGCCGCGCCATCGCCGTCGACACGGCGGAATACACCGAGTCGCTGTGAAAAATGCGATCCACGCGGTCGCGGTCGCCCGAATCCGGACCGATGCGCCAGGGCGTGGTCGGAAACAGGTCGATCCACAAATTGAGCAAGCCCGCAGCCATGATTCAGCTTGCGAGCTTTTCGGCGAACGCACCGTTGGTGGTCAGCGACTGGATGGCCGCCACGTCCGCTCCGGACGCCAATTCCGCTTCCGCGCCGCCCGAAGAATAAAACGCGCGATTCCGCCACACCAGTTTCAGGTTGGTGAACCGCACCCGCCCGCTGCCGCGCGATCCGCCGCCGCCGAGCGCGTCGTCTTCGAGCAATCGCAGCCCTTCGAACAGCCGCGCCGCCAGTGCTTTATCCTCATCGCACAGAACATCGAGCACCATGCGGATCTTGAACCGGGCGCCCGCCGGAACGCGTTCGAGCGTCCGCGGATTGGCCTGCGAGGTGATCCGGTCGATAGCGTTTTCGCTCTTTACTTCGGTGATTTCGTCGTCCAGATTCTCGCGCATCTGCGCCGTGATGCTTTCCTGATCGAGCGGAGCGTCATAGACGGTCAGACGAGCCGGGCTCGCCGCGCGCGTCTCAATCGACTCGCCTTCGACGCGCTCGACACGTCCCGGGCTACGGCCGAACAGCAGACAGATTTCGTCGTCCGGACGGTCGCTCTGATGGATGCGAACTTCCTGGCCGCGGCGCTTCGAAACATACACCAGCTCGGCGGGCGATGTGAGCCCCATGGCGTTTTCAAGCAGCGACCGCACCTTGCCGCGCAGCGAGCTGCCGGGAATGTACGGCAGGCCGAAGGCGTCCTTGACGACGGGATTATCCGCGCCGCCGATTTCGAGCGATCCCTTGCCGGCGCCGATGTGGAGTCCGGTTTCGCAGTGCAGCTCACCGTTCAGAATGAGTTTGCCGACCAGCTGCAATTGTGTTTGAGCGGAGTGTGTGCTCATAGTCCTCGTTATTCGTTGTAGGCGACGATCGCCTCGAACAGATCTTTAAATCGCTCGTAGCCGCGCGCGTCGTTTCGGCGCGTCACCTGTAGCAGCAGGCGTTCGAGCGCGTCCAGACTGCGCAGCGAATGGCGCGCGATAGTATATGCCAGGCGCGCGCGCAGCATGACGAACTGGTGCTGCCGCTCGCTTTCGGGCGCCCGAACCGCACGGCGTACCGCATTGTACAGGCGCCGCAGCTGGCTCTTGGTTCCGGAATCCATGTCCCGCATGCGCACCACGATGGCGTGCGCCTGATTGTCGAGATAGAGGCTATCGGTAATCAGTTTTTCGAGCTCGATATCCGGTGGACCTTCGAAGGGACGCCCGCCGCCCGGACGGCCGCCTTCTCGCCCCCCTCGACTATCGCCGCGACGGTCATCTCTGCGATCTCCACCGGGACCGGCGGGACGGTCACCGCGCGGACGGTCACCACGCTGCTGGTCCGGCCGATGTTCGCCTGGCGGGCGTGGCGGCCGATCCTCGCGGCGCTTCTGCCCTTCCTGCTTGGGTGGCTCCGTTTTCGGCGGCTCAGGCGGAGGCGGCTCCTGCTTGGGCGCGTCCGGCGCCTTTTCCACTGCGGTCGCGTCTTGTTGAACTTCTTCTTCCATCGGAATCCTCAGTTTTGTTTTGTGGCGCACGCACTCCTGCGTGCCGCATCGACAATCGTGTCGATGCCTGGCGCTAGCGGCAGCATTAACCCTGGCGTCGAGACGAGTCTCGACGCGGCACGCACGAATGCGTGCGCCACGGCGCGACCGCGACGCCTTCTTTTCGGCAAGCCACCAGTATACTGGAGCAATCAGCTAACCTTTCTACAAAGCTCGCTTGCGTCGATGCTTTGCGGGAGCTAAACAGCAAAGCGGCGACCATAATTTATTCCGCCGACAACCTCGCCCATTCTAGCGCCACGCGGCCAGCGGGCCGCAACTTGACGGTCACCGCGCTGCGGCCGATCAGGTCGGCGATCAGCCCGGTGCGCGCTTTCTGAAAATCGCCGCGCTCGGGACCGGCGCGGATGAACAGGGGCCGCGCTGCGCCCAAAATCCGCCGGATACGACGGTGATAGCGCCATGGCCGCTCGCCTCCCATGCGCCGGGCCTGGCGGCGAGACATCTTGGCCTGCGTCTCGCGATAAATTCCGCAGAGATCGCGCAGGTATTGCGGCGAACAGCCGTACTCCGCGATCATTCGCATCAGCGAATCCTTCAGATCCGCGGCCTCGGCAAACTGCTTCCATTCGAGCGTCCGCCCCAGCAGCCAGATGCAATCCTTGTCCGCCGATTTGGCCACCTCCAGCCGCTGTCCCGCCTCTTCAAAAACCGCGCCCAGCGAGGCGTCGACGGCCGGCGCCAAGGCCAGCGCCATGCTGATGGTCTTGCCCTCCGGCCCGGCGAAATCCTTCAGGTTGGCTTCCGCGAAACGATGAAACAGCCGCTCGATTTCGCGCGCCAGTCCGATCAGCGCATCCCAGGCGCCGTATACCGCGAAATCGTCGCCGCCCGAATAAATCACCGTCACCTTGCGCCAGAATTCCGGCATGGAGCACAGCACTTCCAGCTCGCCCGCAAAAAATTGTTTGTACATCACCGAAAGCTGGATGTGTTCCTCAATGGTCTGCGCGCGGCGGATGCGGATTCCGAAATTATCGACATCGCCGCGCAGCACGCCCCAGGTGTGCAAACCCGTCGCGCGAGCCGCCAGCGTGCCGGTGGACGCAGGCTCGCGGCCATCCTCGCTCGGCGCGGCGTGGCGTGCGAAGGGCAGGGCATCGGTGGACGATCCGGTCACGCTCCAGACGTGTTTTCCCTCGCCGATATAAATCCGGCCCGGATGTTCGGGCGACCACCCAGCTGATTCGGCGTCGCGCAGCTTCATACCCAGCTGGCCAGCGAAATACTCCTGCGCTTCCGCGCTGGCCGAAACCGGCGCCGCGCTGAACCCGCTGCTATCAAGCGGCGTACCTCGGCGATGATTCATCTCCTCGTTCAGACGGCGGCGGACATCGCTCCAGTCGCCCAGATTTTCGGTGACGCTCCACAGCAGCTTCAGCGCGCCGTCGCTCAGCAACGCGATTTCGCGGGCCGCCGCTTCGAGGAACGCTTCCGCCGCCGGGCGCGATTCATCCGGCAGCACCACCAGAAACTGGCCGCCTCCGCTCGATCCCAGCAGAATTTTCGCCAGGCCCAGCTCCGCCAGCAGGGCGCGCGGGAGCACTTCGCTCAGCAGGCTGATCCAGTGGGACCGCCCGGTGAAGACGTGGTCGTGTTCCCGTTCGGCGGGAGCGAATAGAAACTCGTCAATTCCGAGGAGTTTCCCTTGCAGGAATATTTGAACGGACATCGGAAGGCGAAATCAACACTTTAGCACGAGCACCATGTATACTGTTCGACGACCCCATACGTGATTAAGGAGCGCGGCGCGCATGAGCATGACAATCAAAACCCGGCAATCGGGAGACGTGACGATCGTGGACGTGGCTGGACGTATCCAGCTCGGCGAAGGGTCGAGCTCGTTGCGCGACACCCTGCGCGATTTGGTGGCCCAGAATCACACCAAAATTCTGCTGAATCTTGGCGAAGTTTCCTACATCGACAGCTCCGGAATCGGCGAGCTGGTGGCCGGATTCACCACTGTAACCGGACGCGGCGGCCAGTTGAAGCTGCTGAATCTGACCAAGCGCGTGACCGATCTTTTGCAGATCACCAAGCTGTACACCGTCTTCGACGTGCATACCGACGAAGCCAAGGCCGTTCGCAGTTTCGGCGCCGCGGCCAGCGCGTAGGATTTAACTCAGCGTTTCTTTGGCGATCTTCTCCGCCTGCTCGGCGCGAAACGCCCGAATTTTTTCGCGCAGCTCCGGCCGCTGATTCGCCAGGATCGCGATCGCCAGCAGCGCCGCGTTGGTCGCCCCCGGTTTGCCGATCGCCAGCGTCCCGACGGGAATCCCTCCCGGCATTTGCACCGTCGAAAGCAGCGAGTCCAGTCCCTTTAGAGACTGGCTCTCCATCGGCACCCCGAGCACAGGAAGAATGGTGTGCGCCGCGATCACTCCGGCCAGGTGCGCCGCGCCGCCCGCCGCCGCGATGATTACTTCTAGTCCGCGCTTTTCGGCGGTCGAGGCGTACTCCGCCGTCGCTTGCGGCGAGCGATGCGCCGATAATACCCGCGCCTCATGCGCCACGCCGAACTTCGCCAGCGTTTCGGTCGACTGCCGCATCGTTTCCCAATCAGACTTGCTACCCATGATTACGCCGACCAGCGGTTTGTCCATAATTATTGCCCCTGGGCCAGCGTGAACCCGGCCTTGCCGTCGTAATTGCGAAGATTTTCGGTCATGGCGATTTCGAGCCCCAGCCCGATCACCCGGTCCTGCAGCGCGATCACCTGTTTCGGCGTCACTGACGCTCCCATGAAGCGGCAGCGAAAGCTATCGGTGCAGAAAGTTTCCGGCGATCTACCCGGCCACACCTTCTTGATTTTCTCGGCCAGCGCTGTCGCTGTCGCGGCCATAATCTCAGGGGCGATGCCATCGCCGTGGACGACGGTGATAGTTGGGGATGTCGCGGATGTGGGAGTTGCCATATTTAGCTGAAAGAAATAAGATAACATGCGCTTCGCTTCGATCGTTGACATACGTATGTCTGGAGCAGTATGTTTAGACATATGCGGACCACGGTGCGGCTCGACGACGGGTTGCTTGATCAGGCCAAGCGCGAAGCCGCGCGTCGCGGCGAGACCTTGACCGCCCTGATTGAGCAGGGTCTGCGGACGGTTCTCGCGCAATCTCAAAAACCGCGCCGCCGAAACCGCGTGAAACTGACGGTGTCGGATACCCACGGGGGAACCTATCCAGGCATCGATATCAACAACAGCGCCGCTCTCCTCGCGATCATGGAAGAAAAAGGGTGATTCTTCCGGACGTTAATGTTCTGCTGTACGCGTTCCGCACCGATTATCTCTATCATGCGCCTCACCTCGAATGGGTCAGGCAGATGGTTGAAGGCGATGCCGTTTACGGCATCTCGCCGCAAGTCCTCGGCTCGTTTATCCGCATTTCGACCAACTCGCGCGTTCACCCTCAGCCTGCCCGTCTGGATAAGGCGCTCGAATTTGCCAACGTCCTGCTAAGCCAACCACATTGTCAGATCATTCTGCCCGGACTGCGCCACTGGGACATCTTCACTCGCCTCTGCCGCGAGGCTCATGTATCCGGAGATCTCACGCAGGACGCCTGGTTCGCGGCGCTGGCCATCGAATCCGGCTGCGAATGGATCAGTCACGATCGAGACTACGCCAGATTCCCCGGCTTGCGTTGGAGACCGCCGTTCTAGCGGCCGTCTATGAGAGACTCGAAACACCGCCATGAAACTCCTCGCCGCAATTCACATCATCGCGCTCTTCATCGCGCCGGTATTCTGTCAAAATCTCCCGCAAGCCAAGCCGGCCGACGTTGGACTCTCCCCCGAGCGCCTCGATCGCATCACCCAAATGCTGCGTGCCGACGCCGCCAAAGGATCCATCCCCGGCGCCGTGATCCTTGTCGCGCGGCATGGAAAGGTCGCGTGGTTTGACACCGCCGGTATTCTCAATCCCGATACCAAGGCGCAAATGCCCCGCGACGCCATTTTCCGGATCTACTCGATGAGCAAGCCGATCACGACCGTCGCTGCCATGATGCTTTTCGAGGAAGGGAAAATCTCGCTGAGCGACCCTCTCGCCAAGTATCTACCGCAGTTCGCGCAAATGAAGGTTGGCGTCGAAAAGCCGGACGCCGCAGGCGGCAAACCGACCCTCGAAATCGTGCCCGCCAGGCGTCCCATCACCATTCAGGATCTGATGCGGCACACCTCCGGCATCACTTACGGTTTCTTCGGTAACACGTTGAATAAACATGCTTATGTCGAAGCCAAAGTGATGCAGGGAGACTTCACCAATGCCGAATTCGCCGATCGGATCGCCAAGCTGCCGCTCAGTTATCAGCCGGGAACCACCTGGGATTACAGTCATTCCACCGATATTCTGGGCCGAGTGGTTGAAGTTGTATCGGGTATGTCTCTCTATCAGTTCGAGAAACAGAATCTGCTCGATCCACTCGGCATGACCGAAACAGGATTCTACGTGACCGAGCCGGGCCGCCAGGCGCGTATAGCCGAGCCGTTTTCGAACGACCGCACCATCGGCATCGACGCGGTTTTCGGCGATCCGCGCGTGGCCGGAAAATGGGAATCCGGCGGCGGCGGAATGGTCAGCACCACCGCCGACTATGCCCGTTTTCTGCAAATGATGCTCAACGGGGGCACCCTCAACGGCAGGCGTTTTCTCAGTCCGAAAACGGTCGCCTACATGACCTCCGATCATCTGGAAGGAATCACGCCGGGTCCGTTCTATTTGCCCGGACCCGGTTATGGCTTCGGTCTCGGTTTCGCGGTGCGGCGCACCGAAGGCGGCGCGACCGATGCCGGCTCGCCCGGAGATTACACCTGGAACGGAGTTGGCGGAACGCACTTCTGGGTCGATCCCAAAGAGGATCTGTTCGTGGTTTTCATGATCCAGTCGCCGCGCCAGCGCGTGCACTATATGAGCGTGATCCGCAACATGGTCTACGCGGCCGTCGAAAAATAACGCCGCCGCGCCGTCAGTTTTCCGAGGACCTTTCCCGCAAGAAGAATCATTATCCCTATTTTGCCCATCATCGCCTCGATTCTTTTCTTAGCGTAGACCACCGAATCGGTGTCCCAACCCGCGTAACAGAGCCGCCATCCGTTAGGATGCGGTTTCCCCAGTACGCGCTATTTTCCCCACACACCGAACCCCGCGGCCCTACAGCCCTGGCCGTCAGGGTCTGTGTGAAAACATTCCCTCGCCGTACGATCGTAACGGAGCCGCGACCGTTAGGGAGCGGTTTCAATGTTCCCAATCGAATATCCGTACAGCCCCGCCAGCCATGGCGGGGGTCATGATGTGGCCGTCCAACAGCCTGTCCGTAAGAGTCTGTATCAAAACTACACCACCGGGTCGCTGACGCTCGCGGCTCTGTGTCGGGGTAAATCATCAATTTGTCCGAAATATTCGCACCGAGCCGCGAGCGATAGCGACCGGGTGGTGAAAATTCGAACATTGACCCCCGCCATCGCTATGGCGGATCCCAATTTGCGGCCTTCAGTGGATGCCCGAAATGTCCGAATCCCCACGCCGCAGCGTGCGCACCGCCGCCCGCCAACATCTACACTAATGAAGATGGACCCGCTCACTCGCGCCAATCTCGAATTTGCGCAAGCCTATCCGGGCGAATGCGGATCTCGGCAGCCGGTCCACACCGTCTACGGCGGCGCGCATCTTTTCAAATCCGACACTTGTCAGCGTCTGGGGACCCTGGCGCAGCAGGCCCTGACCGAGTACGCGCCGGATGCCGCCACACTCGCCCTCGCCGTCGGAATTCCCAATCAATTCGCGGATACTGTCTACGAACGGATCATCGACAAACTTAGCCGCGAGCCGGTGGAAGATTTTCGCATCGATTTCGAGGATGGCTACGGCCATCGTCCCGACGGCGAAGAAGACGCGGCGGCCGAATCCGCGGCGCGCCAGCTCGCCCAGGCGCGAGACTCCGGAACTCTGCCGGCCTTCATCGGAATCCGCATCAAGCCGCTCAATGAAGAGCTGAAGACCCGCAGCCTTCGAACCCTCCGCATTTTTCTAAACGTCCTGGGGACCCTGCCCGAAAACTTCGTCGTCACCCTGCCCAAAATCACCGTACCCGAGCAGGTGAGAGCGCTCGTCGAAGTGCTCGACCGCGCCGGCATCCGTCGTCTGGAAATCATGATCGAGACGCCGCAATCGCTGTTTCTGCTGCCACAACTGATCGCCGCCGCGGGCGGCCGTTGCGTCGGCGCGCATTTCGGAGCGTACGATTACACCGCCGCGCTCGGCATCACCGCCTCCCATCAGCACCTGCTTCATCCCGCTTGCAACTTTGCACGCTCCAGCATGCAGGCGCTGCTCGCCGGCTCCGGCGTCGCCCTTTCCGACGCTCCCACCAACATCCTGCCCATTCCACCTTATCGTCTCGAAACGCTGAGTCCCCGCCAGCACGCCGAAAATCGCGGGGCCGTCCATCGGGCCTGGAAGCTGCATTTCGATCACGTCCGCAATTCGCTCTACAACGGTTTTTACCAGGGTTGGGATCTGCATCCGGCGCAGCTTCCCTCGCGCTACGCCGCGGTGTATTCTTTTTTTCTCGAAGGACTCGATGCCGCCTCGGCCCGCCTGCGCAATTTCATCTCGAAAGCCGCCCAGGCCACGCAGGTCGGCGGCGTGTTCGATGACGCCGCGACGGGACAAGGCCTGTTGAACTATTTTGTACGCGCGGTCAACTGCGGCGCGATTCCGGAGACAGATATTCGCGACCTGACCGGTCTCACGCTGGCCGAATTGCGGTCCGCCTCGTTCGCTAAAATTCTGAATGCACGGAGAAAAGAGGAATGAAAATCTCGCTAATTTTATTGGCAGCCGCTCTCGCCAACGCTCAAGCTTATAAATTCGGCCGGGTGTGGGACGGCGAGAAGTTGCTGACCAACGCGGTCGTCGTCATCGATCACGATCGAATAAAAAGCGTGGGCGGCGCGGCTCCCGCGGACGTCATCGACATGTCGAAATACACCGCCTTGCCGGGTTTGATCGACGTTCACACCCACATGACCTACGTGTTCGACATGACGCGGATCAGCCAGGCCGGCCGCGGCGCCGCGACCGTTTATCTTTCGCAGGACAACGCGAAGAAAACGCTCGAAACCGGCGTGACCACCGTCCGTAATCTCGGCGCCAGCGATTATACCGACATCGCCATGCGCGACCTGATCAACGCCGGCCTGATGGTCGGCCCGCGGATGTATGTTTCCGGTTACGGCCTGCAGATCACCCGCGGCGGCCGCGGCCCCGGACCGCAGACCGCCGATGGTCCCACAGAAGTGATGAAGGTGGTGCGCCAGCAGATCGGCGCTGGAGCCGACGTCGTCAAAATGTATGGCTCGACCGGCTCCGGCCAGGACGTCACCGGTTTTCAGACGTTCACTTATGAAGAGATGAAGGCCGCCGTCGACACCGCGCACGCGCTGGGAAAAACTATCGCCATTCACACCTACGGGCCCACTGGCGCTCGCGACGCGGTGCGCGCCGGCGCGGATTCCATCGAGCACGCCACCGACATGGACGATGAAACCATCGCCGAAATGGCCCGAAAGAAATTGTTCTATGTCCCGACCATCGATCACAACCGTTATTACGTCGATAACGCCCGCATGCTTCGCTACCCGCCCACGGCCATCGCGCCGCTGAACGACTTCATCGCTCGCAATCTCGAAACCGCGAAAAAGGTTTACAAAGCCGGCGTGCGATTCGCCATGGGATCCGACGTGGTTTACACCATGTTCGGCGAAAACACGCGCGAGCTCGGCTGGTTCGTCAAAGCCGGCATGACCCCCGAGGAGGCCCTCAAAACCGCTACGGTAAATGCCGCCGAGTTGCTGCATCAGCAAGCCAACCTCGGGTACCTGAAGCCCGGCTACTTCGCCGACATTTGCGCGGTCGAGGGAAATCCGCTCGACAATATCGACGTCGCCATCCAAAAGGTCCGCTGGGTCATGAAAGGCGGCGCCGTGGTGGTGGATAAAACCCGCCAACCCTGATCATGCCGCTCATCCGTTCCCTTCGCGATATCCTGGTGAAGGCCGACGAAAAACTTTCGCATCTGGACGTGCCGAAACCCGCCGAAATCCTTCCTCCGCGCGATCGCTACGACGAAATCGTCGCGTTTGTCCGTTCCATCGATCAGCCGGACGATGCCGCGCGGCAATATCTGGAGAATCACATCAGCCGCGTGGGCCGCACCCTGACGCTGGTGCCGCCGCCCCAGAAGTCCAAGCGGATCCTGGAGATGGGCACTTATATGCACATGGCCCCCGCGCTCCAGTGCGTGCTCGGTTACCAGGAAGTTCGCGGCACTTATTATGGTCCTCCGGGCAAGGTGGATGAAAAGTCGGTCACGGTGAAAGGTCAGGAAGTGTTCCGTTGCTTCGTGGACCTTTTTGACGCAGAAAAGCACCCTTATCCGTACTTAAACGACCATTTTGAGACAGTTTTGGCATGTGAGATTTTCGAGCATATGCTGCATGACCCCATGCACATGCTGCTCGAAATGAATCGCGTGCTCGAAGATGGCGGCACGCTGATTCTTACCACCCCGAACGTGGCCAGCTTCACCGCCGTCGCCCGCGTGCTCGAGCAGAGCGGCAACCCGCAGCTTTACTCCAAGTATCCGTATCCATTGGGGGAATTCGCGGATACCGAGATTCCGCACGTCCGCGAATACACTCCGCCGGAGCTACGCGAAGCCGTGGAATCGGCGGGATTTGAGGTCGAAAATCTGTTCACCGAAGTGATCCCCGGATATGGAACAGATCTTTGGGTGAAAGACTTTCTCGATCGCAACGGCTACTCCTCCGCGCTGCGCGGCGAGCAACTCTATGTGATTGCACGCAAACGCGCCGGCCGCCCAATCGTGCGCTATCCGCGTTTTCTCTACGACGGATTTTAGGCGGCCGTAAACAGGCACTGCTGCTCGGCGCGCTGCGGACCGAAATGTTCGAGCTCGACCGGATAGCGCCGGCGAAGTTCGAGCGGCGCGGGATTTCGCAGCCCCGACATCATGGCCTGCAGCTGGAGTGCGTTGACGACGCTCTTGGCCCCGCCGTCATTGTTGAAGATCACAAACGTCGAATCGGCGTAGCGGCCGATCCGCTCGATGCGCTGAGCCCACTCGGCCAGCTCCGCCTCCGAGTAAAGATAATCGTGCTGCGGCGACTTCGCGTTGGGCGTGTTCTTAGGATTGCGTCCGTGCAGACGGACATAGCCGACACCGGTAGTAAGAAATGCCGTCGGCGGCATGGCGCGCATGTACTCGGGTTGGTCGATGTTGCAGAAGCCGACGCGGTAATCGAGAAAAGTGCCCACCGCTTCCTCCGCCATCCAACTGCTATGACGCATTTCCGCCACCAGCGGAAATTCGCTGAAGGCGCGTCGCAGCTTGATGAAGAATTCTCGATTTTCGGCGGTGAAGCGGAATGCCCAGGGAAACTGCATCAGCACCGCGCCTAATTTCCCGGCGCGCAGCAAAGGCCGCAAACCATCTTTGAACGTCTGGACCTCGGCATCCTCCAGGATGCGTGCGTGTGTGAACCGCTGGTGGAGTTTGGCCGTAAACTGAAAGCGCGGGTTGCCTTCCACCTTGCGAATCCATAGCTTTACAATTTCCGGCTTAAGCGGCTGATAAAAAGAACTGTTTACCTCGATGGAGTCGAACTGCGTCGAGAGAATCTCAAGCGGGTGGGCACCGGCATTGGGATAAACAACTCCTCTCCAATGTGGATACGCCCAACCCGCTGGACCGATGCGTGGGGAGATGGCCATGATGTTCGCCTTTTCTTCGTGACTCCAGAATAGCGAACAAAGAGCGAAACGTCAAGGATAAGTTGCGGTTGACTTCGAGTGATAAAAGATGAATACTGATTCAGGTTCATATGAAGACGTTGAAGATTTCCCTCCTCGGACTGGCGCTGTGGGGTGTCGGGACCATCGGACTCCGGCTCGGCGGGGACCGTCTGCTGCACCCCGATAAAATCTGGTCTACGCTGACTCTATATCAGCTCAGCTTTGTGCTGATGGCGCAGCTGGCGCGCCGGATTTTTTCCGGGTTGGGCCTGGCAAAAGAGCAGTGGGTGAAGGCCGCGGGATTTCTGATGCTGCCGACGCTGCTGCTCGATCCGTTTTCATGCGTGTTTTTCAGCGAGGTGTTTCCGAATGTCGATCCGGCCGCGGCGGGTGAATTCGGTGGATGGATGCTGATCTGCTGCGGCGGAGTGCTGGGTGGGGCTTTGAGCAAACGCTGATGCCGTCGCCGCCGGCGCTGCTCCGGGACGAGGATCTCCCGCCCGCGCCCCGCCAGAAACGAAGCATGGAGAAGCGCGCGAAATTTCTCGAAGCCGGGCGCACGGCGTTTGCCGAAAAAGGTTATGAGGCGGCTTCGATTAAAGCGATCGCGTCGCGCGCGGGGGCGGCTACGGGCGCTTTCTACGTTTACTTCCGGTCGAAACGGCAACTGCTGTTGGTATTGATGAATGAGCTGATCGAGCGGCTGAGCTCAGTCGATCTTCGCCCGCAGGGCTCAGACGGCGGCGTTCGGAACGGGCTGCGGCAACATCTGGCGCGTGTTTTCGAGGCTGACCTTGAATACTTCGGCGTGATTCGCGCCTGGCAAGAGGCGTCGCTGGCCGACGACGGCTTGCGCGCGCTCGAGGAGGCCATCCAGCGCTGGACCGAAGGGCGCATTCTGGCTGTGTTTCAAGCCATGCAGCAGCACCCGGCGGCGCGCCGCGATGTCGATTTGCCGATGTTCGCGCGCATGATGGACCGGCACTTCTGGGCTCTGCTGGCCCGCGGCGCGAAAATGTCTGGCGAAGAATTCGCGCGCGAGGTGCGGACCGTGGCGGATGTCATCTGTTTCTACCTTTTTGCCTTGTCCGAGGAATCTTCCGGTCACTGATACCTTCGAATGTCGAACGGAAGCTCGGCTCGCGCGGCCGGTCGAACCCGATTGCCGGATAGCGCGGCTCAACTTCCTCCAGCTGATTTATGTCCCACGTGGATTCCACCTCGGCGGTTTGGGCGTTATACGTCCGAGTGGGGACGAGCACATCGTAAGGTAAGCGGGATCGAGTCTTCTCTCCGAGTAGCCGACGATACATCCAGATGGGCAGATCGGCCACAGTAGCGGGCGCCGAAAACGTCGCGTCGCACCTTGTTCGAAGGGCCCTCCATTGACCTGTTTGCGAACGTCAGAGTTCGCAAACATTGGAGGGCAAACCGAACTCATCCTGGTGCACATGCCGAAGCCTCCACAGCCCGGTCAGCTTCGCTGTGCACGGACGTTTCCGTCAGCCCTTCACCGGTGGTATCGTGTCCAAGGACCCGTTGGCAGATTTGTTGCCATGTTTCGTGGCAGTTGAAATCAATGTTAGGGGCGATGCTGGCTTATCGCTACGTGATCGCTATGCCTATATCATTACCATGCTCTTCGCGCATAAGAGTGCCCGCGGGTCCTTTACTCTTCCATGTCCCAGCTTGCTGCTCTCAAATCGGCCGCCTCCCGTAGCGACGTCGCAAGACTGCTACAAGTGTCTCTTCAGGGTCTTACGTCTATCCTCTACATGCTGCCCATCGCGAACCGTTATACCGTTTTCGATATCCCGAAGAAGGGCGGCGGAACACGTACCATCAAGGCTCCCGACGAGAAGCTGAAGCTCCTTCAGAAGAAACTTTCGGACGTTCTCCAGAACTGTCTCGAAGAGATCAACACGGCAAAGGGCTTCAAGGGCACCGTGGCACACGGGTTTAAGCGGAAGTGCTCGATCGTCTCGAACGCCGCACAACACCATCACCGCCGCTGGGTGTTCAACCTCGATCTGAAGGATTTTTTCCCCTCCATCAACTTCGGGCGAGTCCGCGGGTTCTTTATCAAGGACAAGAACTTCCTGTTGAACAAGGATGTAGCGACGATTCTCGCCCAGATAGCCTGCGATCGAGTGGCGCTGCCCCAAGGGAGCCCGTGCTCTCCCGTTATTTCCAACCTGATTGCGCATGTTCTGGACATGCACGTCGTCCGGCTTGCCGCCGCAGTCGGCTGCACATATTCGCGCTACGCCGACGACCTGACCTTCTCGACGAGCAAACCGGAATTCCCGCTGGACATCGCCCGCCCTTCGGACGCAGATGTTAACGTCTGGGTGCCCGGCGAGAAACTGGCGGAGATCATCACCCATTCCGGCTTCCTCGTCAATGAACGCAAGACCCGGATGCAGTACCGCGATTCTCGTCAGGATGTAACCGGCCTGGTAGTGAATCGGAAGGTAAACATCCGTCGTGAGTATCGGCACTCGGTTCGCGCGATGGTCCACAGGCTTTTCAAAACCGGGAACTTTCAGCTGCTTGCCCCTGTCACCAAGGATGGCGTCACGACCTTCCATATGCGCGATGGTTCGCTCGATGAGCTGCAAGGCAGGCTCGGCTTTGTCGATGCCATAGACCTCTACAACAAGCGCAGGTGGCCAAAAGGCAAAGCCCCGAGCCTGTCGAAGAAGGAGATGATGTATCGGCAGTTTCTCATTTACCGCGATTTCTATTTCGCAAAGACGCCGGTCATCCTATGCGAGGGCAAGACGGACGCGGTCTATCTCAAGCACGCGATTCGCAGCTTGGCGGATGATTTTCCTGAGCTTGCGGAGAAGGATGACGAGGGGAAAGTCAGCCTTAAGGTCCGGCTCTACAAATACACGAAATCTAGCACCGTGCGCATCCTCGGGCTTCAGGACGGAGGCACGGGCCACCTGCCGAAGTTCATCGGCAACTACAAAGAGGAAACCGACAAGTTCGAGGCTCCGGGGCTTGAGAGTCCTTTTATCATCTTGTTCGATAACGACTCGGGTGGGGACCCGGTGTGCAATGCCGTTAAGAATGCCAGGCCTGACAAAAAGATGGATCGCACGGCTCCGTACACACACGTAACGAAAAACCTGTATGCGGTTCCTACGCCATTGAGTGTGAGTCAAAAATCCTCCAAGATCGAAGACCTCTTCGACGCCGCCACTCTCGGGACCATCCTCGGGGGCAAGACCTTCATTCCCGAGAATAAGTTCGATGAGAAAGAGCACTACGGCAAACATATCTTTGCTGAAGGGGTTGTTGCCAAGCAGGCCAAAACCATCAATTTCAGCGGCTTCAAGCCGCTGTTGACCAATATTTGCACGGTCATCAAAGAGCACTCCCAGAAACTAGCTTTGGCAGCGACAACCCTCCGGAGTAAATCATGATTTGGGAGTCTTGGTATTGGCGAACCGATCTGAAGAAATTCGCAGACTCCCTGCGTAGGCGGCAAAACCAGATGCGCTGGCCAGACCCATCCCTTGCCCGGTGCGAGCAGACCATCATGGTGGGATTCTTCTACGTGCGTAAGCTGATCGAATCTCGCAAGCTCAGCCGCGACTTCGCGGATCGTCAGGTGAAAGCCATCTCGTATCCCACAATGGGCAAACATATCCATCTGATCAATTGCCGTCGCGATGTTGATGAACTTTTTGACCTTGATGCGCCAAAACATACCAGCATAAACGTGGAGGATCTAGCGAACCAGCTCATTCACAGCTACGTTTTTTATCTTTCGACGACCGAGGAAGGAGGGCTAGACGGAATATTGGTCGCTTCCGACCGCATCCGCAACAAGGAACTGCTTCAGGTATCCTCTGTCGAAATCATCAAGATCTTCGATCTCGCAGCCAAAGGCGAGGGCGATAGGGCCATTGACATGAGGTACGACGACAAGAAGCAGGACTATGTCGTGCGTCTGCATAAAGCCCGAAAGGACAAAACGTAGGAGTTACTCTCGGTCGCATCCTTCGCCTCTATAGTTTGGGTGATGCACGCTCTCCAGGCGAGTCACGCGCTACTCGTAGAAGTGAAGCTCTTCCCATAGCGTTCGGATTGTCGCCCATCCGGAAGTTTGTTCTCGCGATCCATCCACGTGGACGTATCGTCGGCGTCACGCTGAAGTGGCGCGTCACACTTCCAGGATATGGTGTTCGAGAAAACACCAGCCGAGAGCTTTGTCTGCAAGCGGCTCCAACCGGACTTACCAACTTCCGAATTTCGCGGTCATCCGCGCCGTGCCGCCTCGATCCTGCCGATGTCGATCTTCTTCATCGTCATCATCGCCTCCATCGCGCGCCTGGCAACAGCGGCATCGGGATCGGTGATCGCCTCGATCAGCGCTCTGGGCACGATCTGCCAGCTCAAACCGAACTTGTCCTTGCACCAGCTGCACGCGTTTTCCTGTCCACCGTCATTGACGATGGCATTCCAGTAGCGGTCGGTTTCCTCCTTCGTGTCGGTGAACACCTGGAACGAGACCGCTTCGTCGAAGGTGAATTGGGGCCCGCCGTTCAGCCCGACGAAAGGCTGCCCCAGAACCGTGAACTCAACGGTGAGTACATCGCCGGCCTTGCCGCTCGGGTAGTCGCCAGGCGCCTTATGCACCGCGGTGACTTTGCTGTCCGGGAAAGTCGCGGCATAGAAATTGGCGGCTTGCTCGGCATTCTTATTGAACCACAGGCAGGTCGCGATCTTGATTTTGTGGGTCACTGTCCTGGTCCTTCCGGTCGCTCCGTCTGACCGATCGTAGCAAACCCGAGTCGCCAAGATCGCAAGAATCGGCCGACCGTTAGATTCCTGAGGCACGTAAGTTGTTTCGCACGGCGAATTCGAGAGAAGGAAACAAGGAATCGCCATATTGTAATGCAAAGCTTTCAACTCCCGAATCGTCGGCCTGGCGATAACGGCGTTCTGGGAAATAGCTGCGGCTTTGTCGGATAGCATTTACCGCCTCCGCGGCTTAGGCGTGACGCACATGCTTCCTCTCGAGTCACGGCGCGAAGATATCCGGCGAAGAATTCGCGCGCGAGGTGCGGACCGCGACCGACGTGATCTATTACTACCTTTTTCCTCGTCGGAGGAATCCGTGGGTCACTGATACGTTCGAATGGCGAACGGAAGCCCGGCTCGTGGCGTGCCGCAGAGATACGTTAGCACGCGCTCGATTACTATCGCGCCTCGACGGCCCGCGAGATTGAGACGCACCGGCTAATGGAGCCCGTTCGTCTGGTAACGCAATCTCTGCGACATGACACAATGCAAGCTCTGGGTCATGCCACTAGCTGTCACAGTCGGGAGGCATCACTACTGGAGAGCTGTGCGAAATGCGCGGTAGTGCCTCTGCATCCATTTCGTTGGCGAGCCATTGTTGCAGCGCAAATCGAGAACCTGAAACAGCTGTGAATCCGTGAGAATGAGAATGGCTCTGCGCGCCTGACCGGAGTCGTTCCAGACCGCGTGGGTCTTACGGATGACGCTTTCGGAAGGCGGCTGTCGGGTCACAATGAATCCCAAACGCCCTATCCGGTCACCCAGGTACGCCGCGGTCTGATTTACTGCAGCCATGTCCAGGTCGGCGGTGTTCTTAACCTCAAACATCAGCAGCAGGCTGTCGTGTGTTGTGCGAACGTAGTCCCAGAAGGGCTCATCGGAATCGTTGGTGAAAATGATGTCCCGCCGCTCCGTGCCGTCAACTGTTCGGACCTCGGGTTGGCCGTCAATGAGTTCTGGATTGAACAAATAGTTGATGACCTCGAGAACTATTCGCTGATACTCCGCCGCATGCTCACGTCCAGGCGGTGTTGCCCTTATCTTCTCTTTCAGGCTTTCCGCCTGCGCGCACGCATCACCGTCGAAATAGTTCAATGCAGGGCGGGCACCGGCTGCTTGTGCCTCCCGCGCACGGACATATCGTTCCACCAGCGCGATGTCGCCCCTCGTCACGGTGACGACTTCCTTTTTCGATGTAGGGTCCTTCGATGCTGAAGCCGGAGGCCGCTTGCTTCGACCCTTTCTGACTGCTTCGCGTCGAGCGGCGAGATAGGCGCTAAACTCACCGCGGACAAAATCCTCGTAGTTAATCCATGGCAACGTGCGCACTATTCGTCGCGGCACCAGGAGAATCGGCACACCGTCCGAGTCGCTCACCGGAAGTGAGTCATGGGAGTCCTCCCACGTACCAATGGCGTGGTTATAGACGTGGGAGACCGGGACATCCTCGCTCACGGGAATTTCCCATATGCCGCATTGCCGCTGCGTGTATGAGATTAGAAACCGCTTCAGAATATTCGCAACGATGTCACTGATTCGGTCCGGTCCGATTCCTGCCGACAAGAGCTGCATCTCTTCGACATGGCGCACGCCGCGCTCCACCAATTGCGGCGACCCTGACAGCGTTTCGATGATTAGATCCGTTAAGCGAGTTCCAACGCCGGAACCACGGCGGCTTCCGCGCGTGTAGCCGAACCCTATTTCCGGCACTTCGGGAAACGTCAAGAGTGACCGTGCGCGATCGGTATCGCCCGCCCGGACTGCGCCAATTCCGGCGTTGAAGACGTCAAGCACCAGGCGATGGAGTTCCTGGTATTCGGGATCGCGGCTCTTGAAGAGAAGGAAGGGGTCGATGCCGAGCGGTAAGTCTACGCCTTTCAGCGGAATGACAAAATCCACCTTATACTGCGAAACGCCTCGCAGTAGTGGCACATACGCGCTATTCCTTGGCATCCACTGCCGTGAGGATTGCTGTTAAATGCTCGCTTATGTCCAACGTGTCCAACCGATCGAAATCGAAAAACAGACCCTCGCCGTCGTCATCGTAAACGAACCAGCTCGCCGTCGGCTCATCAATCTCTTCCTGAGTCGCCACGTGACCTTCGTTCTCAACGAAAATTTCAATGGCAGTTTTAACCGTCTCGGCTTCCTTGATGGCGGCGCTCAATTTCTTTCTACGCTTCTGGAGTGTGGTCGTAAAGCGGGTGGTCGCTTGTTGAATCGTCCGGGCCGCCATGAGAACGTCGGGATAGACCGGATTGTCTCCTGCTGGAATGAATTCCTTCAATCGATCGATGTAAACATCCCCATCGATAATACCCTTCGCATCGCGGATGATGCTGTTGGCATTTTCGACGGTCATGTCGGTGGCTGGAAAGAGCGCTTTGCCCTTTGCAAGCTTGTCGACTTCCTTGTAGAATCCGTCAAGGTGGCTGATTAATGTCTCGTGCTCTGCCGACTTGGCCCGCAGCGCGTCGCGCGCCTCGTACAGCCGTGACACTGCGGCATTCGCACGCTCCAGTTGCTCTTTTCGGTTCCGAATCGCAAGCGCGAGACGCTCTGCTTCGGACGCTTTCTTCGCCGAGGCCTTTATTGGTAGTTGGTCCGCCATGAATCCTCCTGAGGCTCTCGGTCTAGGTGGCGCGATCCGCTTACTTTCCCTGATCGCGTAAACGGCCCGTCACAGCATCCAAGCGGGAACTTCCCAATTTTACCATGAGAACATTTGGCTCCCCGACGTTCTATGGGGTGGTTTTCGGTTTGCCGTCTTCGTCACATAGCGTTTGCCGATTCCGCGGCTCCGGCGCGATCCACGTGCTTCCTCCCGAACATTTTGAAGACGCAAAAATGCCACACTGAACCGATGGACAAATTCGAGCAGATTCTCTACGCCAAGGAAGATCGCGTCGCCACCATCACCTTAGAGCGTCCGGCCAAGCTCAACGCCTATTCGGAGACGATGGTGCATGAGATTCTGGCCGCGCTGGAGGATGCCCGCGACGACGAAGAGATTCGCGCCGTGATCCTGACCGGCTCGGGCCGCGGATTCTGTTCGGGCGGGGATATCGGGCGCGATTTCGAGTATCCGGCGCGCTATCGCGGCCATCGTCTGGAATCGATGCTCGAAATGCGCGAGAACATGCACGCGTTGATCCGTTTTTTGCAGCGCTTCGATAAGCCGGTGATCGCGGCCATCAACGGCGCGGCCGTCGCCGGAGGATTGACGCTGGCGCTGGCCTGCGATTTCCGCATCGCCGCGGAAAGCGCCCGGCTGGGCGACACCAGCCTGAAATTCGCGCTGATTCCGGACGAAGGGGGCGCCTACTTTTTCCCACGCTTTCTGCCGCTCGATCGCGCTTTGAAGATGTCTTTGCTCTCGGAAGTTTATCCGGCGCGCGAGGCGCTGGCGCTGGGCCTCGTGACCGAAGTGGTCCCCGATGCGGAGCTGATGACGTCGGCTCGCGCGCTGGCCACGCGGCTGGCGGATGGTCCCCCGATCGCCATTCGGGTCACCAAGAGAATGATGTACAAACAACGATCGATGGATCTGGACAACGCGCTTGAAGACGCCGCCATGGCGACGCTGGTGGTCAACTACACCGACGATGTGAAGGAAGGCACGGCGGCGTTCCACGAAAAAAGAAAACCGAGGTTTAACGGGAAATGAAGAGTTGGAGGGTGCATGCCTGGGGCGAGCCGGAATCGATGACGCTGGAAGAAA
>Ga0182024_10005481_pt1 | contig 28479 bp, 24 predicted proteins | sample P32metaG_FD_120480 | JGI IMG/M metagenome (GOLD analysis project Ga0182024, IMG submission 120480) | Permafrost microbial communities from Stordalen Mire, Sweden - P3-2 metaG (Illumina Assembly) | ecosystem: Environmental > Terrestrial > Soil > Wetlands > Permafrost | place: Sweden: Stordalen...
CGGCACTCGCTGCTCCAGCGGAATGTAGCTGAAAACTTCCTCCTGCTCGTCCTGGTTTCCTCGCATACCTGCTTCTAACTCATTTCAGGCAAAAAACAAGTGAGTTTTTCCGCAACCACTTTAGCCGTGCCGCCAAGCTGCAAAATTTGATTTAGGCCCCGCAGGGAATAAACGCCTCACGGACCCGCGTTTACACCCTGACTCCCAGAAATCCTCGGAGCGTGTTTTTTTTCCCCAGTCCAAGTGTCCCTAACAAATATCTCACCCATCCTTCGCCAGCACCCCCGCCCCCTCCGCCTCCGCATACATCGCATCGATCCGCTCACGATAGCGCTCTTCCACCACCCGACGCCGCAACTTCATGCTCGCCGTGAGCGCTCCGTTCTCGGTTGAAAATTCTTCCGCAACCAGAATGACTTTCTTCAACTGTTCGAAACGCGCCAAATTACGATTCACATCCCCAACAATCCCCTCATAAAGCGCTCTCACCTTGGCATGCGCAATCAGGTCATCCCGTGAAGAGAACGTAACTTGGTTGGCCCGCGCCCAATCCTCCAGCACGGGAAAATAAGGCGCAACCAGCACCGCAGCAAACTTGCGCTTATCGCCCACAATTACAGCCTCGGCAATTAACGCACTGTGTTTGAGAGAATTTTCCAGCGGCTGCGGAGCAATGAATTTTCCCCCGGAAGTTTTGATCAAATCTTTTTTCCGGTCCGTGATCGAGAGAAACCCACCAGCGTCCAACTTGCCGATGTCACCGGTTTTGAACCAACCATCCACCAACGCAGCCTGCGTCTCCTGCGGCCGGTTCCAGTAGCCTTTGAAAACCGACGGTCCGCGAACCAGAATCTCGCCGTCCTCGGCGATACGAACTTCAATGTTGGGCAAAGTCTTGCCTACAGTACCAAGCTTATGCGCCTGCGGACTGTTAACCGCGACGACCGGAGAAGTTTCCGTCAGCCCGTAACCCTCGTCGATGCGGATGCCAATATCCGCGTACCACTCCGCCAATTCGCGGCCCAGCGGCGCCCCACCGGAAATAAAAACTTCCGCGCGTCCACCCAGCCCTGCCCGAACTTTCGAATAAACCAGCCGATTGCAAATTTTCCAAGCCAACGATCTCGGCGTTTGATCAGCAAGAATCTCATCTCGATGAGCCCGGCCAACCGACAAAGCCCAGCGGTAAATCCATTTCTTCGGAAAGCTTTTCGCCTTGGTATCGACCTGCCCATGAACCTTCTCATAAACTCGGGGAACGCCCACGAAGATCGTGGGGCGAACCTCCAGCAAAGCCTGGGGAAGCTGATCAAGCGATGACACATAAGCCAGGGTCACTCCACGCGAAAGCATGGCGAGATCGACGTGGCGCGCAGTCACGTGCGACAGCGGAAGAAACGAAATACTGATCTCGCCGCCGCGCACAGTGAAACCCGACAGCGAATGGGCAATGTTCGATGCCAGGTTGCCGTGAGTAAGCATGGCGCCCTTGGGTGTGCCGGTGGTTCCCGACGTATAAATAATGGTGGCGAGATCGTCGGGCGAAATGCTGCGCGCTGCGGAATCGAATTGCGCATCCCGTTCTTTCGGGCCATCATGCATCAGGCGTTGCATCTGCACGGCGTGCGCAGTCTCCGCCGCATCCATTACCACGATTCGTTCGATTGAAGTCTGATCCTGTATGCTGCGAATTTTCAGCAACTGCTTTTCGCTGGAGACAAATATTATTCGCGCTCCCGAATCCTTTAGGATGTAAGCCGTCTGTTCCCCCGTCAAAGTGGTGTAAACGGGCACCACGACTGCGCCGAGAAGAAGGCAGGCAAAATCCGCAATCGTCCACTCCGGACGATTTTCGCTCAGGATGGCAACCCGATCCCCTTTGCGGATGCCCCATTCCTGCAAAGCTCGAGCCACGCCTACAACGCTCTGGTAAAACTCCGACGAGGAAATAGAAATCCATTGGATGGCCCGCCGGTGCATGACCACCACGCGGTCATCCCGCTCCACCACAGCGAAGAACATTTCATTGAGAGTTTGCAGATTCATGGGCAGGGCGCAATCGCAATCCCGAAGCGGCAAGGAACAAAGCATGTCCTCAGCCGCGGAGTGGCGGAAAAATGCAGCCCCCGGCGCAAGCCGTGGGTACGAGACCGGACAAAATCAAGCCCCGAAAGGGCGAAAGAAAAACCACAAGAAAACTTCGCGCTTTGCACAAGATCTCCGAGAGGAAATGTACTAATTTCATCATCGCTTAGCAATGACAGAGTGGCGTCGTTGTTATTTTGCTGAGACAATAAAACGTCCAAGGAGTGAATCTCATGCACAAACTTGCGAAGACTACGTTGATGGCATGTCTACTCGCCGGAAGCCTCACCGCGGCGTTGCACGCCGCCGACACCAAATCAGCCGCACCGCCGCCGGCGTTGAAAGTCGGCGACGCTGCTCCCGATTTCAAGCTGCAATATTTCGACGGAAGCAATCTGAAAGAAGTGACTCTCGACCAGTATCGCGGCAAGAAAAATGTGGTGCTGGCGTTCTATATCTTCGCTTTCACCGGCGGTTGAACCCAGCAAATGAAAAACTTCCAGAAGAATTTGCAAAAGCTGGAAGCCACCGACACCCAGGTCCTGGGTGTGAGCATGGATAGCCCGTTTGCCAATAAAGCCTTTGCCGACCAAATCGGCGTAACCTTTCCGCTGCTGAGTGATTGGGGCGGAGACGCCACTCGCGCCTACGGCATCTACACTGACAAATACAAAGCCGCGCGCCGCGTAAATTTCCTAATCGGAAAGGACGGAACAATTCTCGAAGAACAAGTCGACAGCTCCGCCATCGACCCGACAAAAATCGTCGACGCATGCGAGCGTCCCAAGCTGAAAAATTGACGCCACCGAGCACGGTTGTTATCATCAAAACGCGGGGTGGAGCAGTCTGGTAGCTCGTTGGGCTCATAACCCAAAGGTCGGTGGTTCAAATCCACCCCCCGCAACCAACTCCATCAATCACTTAGCGGGATTCACCGATTTCCACCTGGGTCAAATAAGGGTCACAAACAGCCGTCACTGCACCGAAGTCGTGATGGTTGGGCACTCGACCCAAACATCTTTCTCCGGCTTCCAGCCTTCCTGCTCTGCTCTCTGCTTCACAAAGTCCACCAAACGCCGTTGCAACTCCCGCTTGGCCTCCATTTGTGGTGCGCCATACACCTGGGAGGTGGTAGCGATGTTTTCGTGCCGAAGCAGAGTCTTCACTTCTTCCAGCGTAAACCCGGCTTCCTTTCCCCAGGCGCTGACAGAGTGCCGAAAACTGTGCCAGCCAATTTTCGGAAGACCCGCTTTGACTGCTACCGGCTGCACGTAATCCTTTAGCATTTGGCAAGGCCACAGCGGCCGACTTCCCTTGTTGAACGGCGAAGCGAACACCCAATCGTGCGGTTGGTTGTATGGAGTGATCGAGCGCCATTGATTCAGAAGATCAACAACGTCATCCGGCAATGACAGGTCTGTCCGGGAAGCCTCAGTTTTCAGCGGCGTGATCCGGCCTTGTACGAAGCCTCGCCGGAACCGCACCACACGAGACTTCGTGTCCAAGTCCTGCCACTGCAAACCAAACGCTTCGCTTACTCGCGGCCCCAGCCATCCAGCTAAAGCCACCGCAACTCGCTCCCGCGTCTGGAACTGAGGGAGGAGGTAAAGGAACTGTGCTGCAGTCAGCTGCACGGGTCGTTTTCTTCGTTTAGTTGAACCGCGGGGGAGTTCGACCCGCTTTTCAGCCATCGGATTCTGTTCTAAATAACCCCACTTCACAGCGAACTTGAAGACCAACCTCATGGTGGTAAAAACATGCCGCACCGTCTTGGGCGCCAAACCCTCTGAATTCCCGGTGGCTCGCAGCAACGAAGCCAACCATTGCTCAATCGCCGCCCTGACCTGCGGGCGTTGGAACTCGGAGACTTTGTAAGACTCCCATCGGGGTGACACGTACTTGTTGAGCACCGAACGGTAGGAACCGGCGGTCTGGAACGACATGGGCGCCGCTTCCTCTTGTACTCCGCCTAGTGGCACATCGAGGCATGGTTTGAGCACTTCTTGGATGTAACGATCAATGATGCCGCACATCGTTGGGGTGCTCTCATCAACCTCTGCGTTTGCCGCCAGTCGCAGGCTCTCGCAGGCCCGCTCAGCGTCGGCACGTTTGGGCAGTTTATCCAGCGTACCGACGACGGTCTTTCGTCGAACTCGTTTTCCGTTTCGGTTTTCAAAGAACCGGTAGACCCAGATATCAGGTCCCCGTCTTCGAGCTTCCGGCACCAGGGTGCCGTATTGGTAAGTAGCACGCCGCTTCAGTTGCGTCATTCGCGATTCTCCTGATCGCGGCGCAGATGACACTCTGACTGTACCTGATTTGCCAGGAAGCGCTCAAGATCATCCTGACGCACGAACCAATGCTTCCCAAATTTGAAGGCTGGTAGATCTCCTCGGCGGGCCATCCGCTTGATCTTCTCGCGGCTGCATTTGAAAATTTCTGCAAGGTCACCAACATCGAGCACTCTGCCTGAAACTGAACCCGAGGGCCCGTGATTCGTTTGTGCCGAGAGCCCGATCGCTGGTCCGTGTGAGTTCGGTGTCGGATCGGTAGGCGAGAAGCTCTTCATTGTGGGCTGAGTGTATTTTCTGCGGCCCAAAGTCGTCCAAGACTTCTTCATCACGAATTGATAGGCACTGGCTATCTCGCGATCCTTGGGCAACCCCGATCACAGAAAAGCCCGAGTTTCTCGAACGCTTTCAAACCCTTCCCTCCCCAAGAGAACACGCTAATCGTTTTGCGAAGTGCCGAGCTCCAAAACATTCCATTTCTGATCGGTGCCGTGTCAACACTCCCACGACAAGTAACTGGTTGACATCCCAGGCACCGGTGGCCACCAGAAGCGCCTGAAGGAGTCGCAAGACACAATTATCGAACCCTTAACGAACCCTCGTTTCGCCACGCCTGAAATGCGAGAGACCTGATCCATAACCGGGGAAAGCTGGTCTGTGATTGCTTCTGAGCGAGATTCCTGTGTCTCATTTCCCACATACTCGGTTCGAGTATCTTTCCACCCGTCCCGTAGCCAGTCGACCGGGTAGCTTCTGCGCTCGTTGTCCACGTTGAAATGCACCGAAACCTTGGAGCGACACCGATTCAGGTGTTGGACGTGCCTTGATTGCGATATATTCGCGACAATGCACGTTCCAAAAGTCATTTCGGACAATGCGATACTCGGCCAATTGGGAGTGAATTTCGTCGAGAGAATTCTGCTAAACATGGGTTTCGTGCTCCATACGACGAACAGCCTCGAAGCTGGAATTGATGGCTTCATCGAACTCCGCGATCGGACGACTGGCGCTGCATCTAATTTTCTTATCGCCGTTCAAATAAAAGCCACGCAACAGGATTTTCTGAAAGAAACACCCTCAACATTCGAGTGGGTGTGCACGCGGCGCGACCTCGATTACTCGTTGCAAGGAAATGCTCCTGTCGTGTTGATCGTTGTGCGCCCGCGTACCGATGAAGAGTATTGGGTTCGACCAAAGAGTACTTCCGCGATCTCTCGAACAAAGCAAAGCGCCGAATTGTATTTGATCGAGTTCGCAACCGCTTTGAAGCCGACTGTGCGCCGGAATTCAGCAAGCTTGCCTTTCCTCGCGACATCGGTGTTTTACCATCCGTCTCATAAAGGGTAAGTGTTGCACGATTGCGAGAAGGCCCGAAAACACAGGGGCTTGCACATTGCAAATGTCCATTGCAGATTGCTCAACGAGTGGCGTTCTTGTAGCCAATCCACACCGTCAACTCATCCAAGTGTGGCAGTTCTTTTGCCTGTTGCTGATTCGACTGGAACCAGTCGGCCAGGCCCATTTGCGAAAACGCCATAGCCACCGATGGTCCAAAACCCTTCGGCCAGTTCTTATCGAAAACCATAATGCCTTCACTTAACCCATGATCAAGCATCCATTTTTCCTGCTCGGCCTGTTCAGTTTTCGCTTTAAGAATCTCGGCAGCATTCGGAGAGGGAGGAATGGGCTTCCAAGTCCAACCAGCATTTTGGAATATCGGCCAGAGCGTCGCCGCGAACCTTGAGGTTTCCGCATCTCCCGAGAATCCGTTAAAACGAAAAGTGGGAGTCTGTTTTTGTTTCTCCATTTCAATGCGGATTCGCTTCAGTGCCGAAAACAGTTGCTCTTGCTCCATTGGTCCCAGCCTGCGATCAGGATTGAAGCACGCGGCATTTACCTGTTTCTTGAGTTGCTTTATCTCATCTCCTTTCGCCTGTTCGCACTGCTGCTCGGCATTGTGCGTAGCGTCAGAGAGTTGGTTTCGCAAACTCTTGTTATCTGTGGTCAATTGCTGGCTGCTTGCAACAACCGTTCGATGATCTTCCCGCGCAACCCTGACGACCTGCCAAATAAACTGTGGGCCGTACACCAACACCATGCTTGTTACGAGAACGACCGCCGTCATCACCGCCGTCTCCCACCAGTGTTTCAGCATGGCCGTCACTCCTTCGAGGAACCCAATGCAAGCCATTGTGAGAACGATGCTGAGAACTGACAGGATGATAGGGCTGATAAATCCTGGACCTGTCGAGCCAACATGCACTAGGAAAGCGAGCCACACGCGATCCGAAAACCGTAAAAGGTCCTGGTGCCATTCCGCAGTCCAAAACACCGCGACGAAAGTCGCAATTGAGACAACGTAAAACGAAAGCACGACGTTGTACAAAAGCTTCCTGAAACGAGGCCACATACCGTTAAAATACGCCCCCGCCGTGCTTCTCTCTCGACAAAATGAAGCATTTCGTTGATAGTGCGAATCCCCGCTGCCCGGAAGGCAAGCGTTTCACCGGCTTCGCACAGGCCAAACTTTCGACAAAAGGATTAACCGTCGCACACAAGGAAACACGGGGCGGTTGCGGTTGCAAAAATAATCTGAAGTGTGTGCCGGGCTAGTGCCCGTGGTTTCAGGCTACCTGAAAGTTGCTTAAGTCCGCGCTGTCTTCATCCGATCGTCAATCGGTTTCACGCCGCGAGGTCCAGCATTCTGTGGATTCTTGCATGTATGGGCGTCAAACTTGTCTTGCATGCGTTCCTCAGCGCCCAAGGAATCGCGTTTCCAAATCACGCGGAGTGAAGAATTTAAGATGGCACTGTTCGCACTCCGCGAAAATGGGCGTCTTGCCAACGCGTTTGAGAATTACCAGACGCCGTACAGCCATGCGCGTATTCTTTCACACTCGACCGGCGACGGTTTAGACCGCAGGCTTTTTGTCTTGATAACACATTTTATCAAGAGTAATCTCCCGCCAACCGGGAGGGAAAATGTGGCAACTCAGCTTGACTAACGCAGGAGAGGAATGGATTGAGGTCGGGCGCTTTGAGACGGTCACTGCTGCGGCACGCCGCATTCGCCAGATCGAGGAATACCCAAACACTGGAGTTTTCCTCGAAATTCACGTTGACACCGAGCTTGGTACCGACGCCGGGGCCTTCGACGTTCTTCATCATACTGGCCGGCGCGCCCTTTATGGCATTCGACGCCGCGTGAACTGAGCGATGACCAGCCGACTCCCAGCCAAACACCAACGCGGCACCCGGCTCCTGACCACCGCCGAGTTTCAGCATTTGGCGGAAATGCCGGCCGAGGCCGAATGGTTCAAAAACATCCGCAACCCCAGCACGAAGCGCGCCTACGAAAACGCGATCAGTCGCAATAAGCCGCGTGATATGAGGACAATCCGCAAATAATTTGTCATAAGATACCTTATGCGACTAGCTTTACGTCCTGTCATGGTGGATTTCGCAGCTGTGAGTGCTCGGGCTGCGCACTTGAATCGTGAATCGAGGTAAACGTATGAAAGCCACGCATCGCGTTCCTCTGCCGGCCCTTCTGCATCTCACTGTTTTTATTTCTCAGGTTTTCGCACAAACGCCTCCCGGAGTCACGCCCCAAAACACCGGGACCCTCATTTCAACCAAGCTTCAAGCACGCGCGACCTGGGATAGCAACGCGTTTTACCAGATATATAAGCAACGATCCTATGAGAATCTCGTGCTGCTTTCGGTTATCACTCAAGCTTATCGAACCAACCCAAGTCTGGACCCCAAGTCAGCGCTCGCGGTTCTTAACAGGCTTCATGAAGACTACAGGAAGAAATATCTGGAGGCAGACGAACAGTACCACCTGCCCCAAGACGCGGTCGATGCCGCGCAATCGATGCTCAACCTCGCCGGTGCGTATGGCGGACGATACGCAAAGGCCGCGAAGCCCCTCGCAGACGAGTTGCTTAAGTGGGGCGTCAAAGGCTACGAGTCGTACGAAAAAGGGCCAAAGCAGATCGACGCTCAAAGATATCTGTCGGACACGGCGAGTTACGCTGAGTCACTGGGTCAATCTGTGGATGCCGCCTGGATCCTCAGCGACGAGAATTCAGATGCAAAGGAGGTCATCACCACCTACTTCGGTAATATTTTCAATGCGAACCCCGGCGACTCGGCGGCGGTCATCAAAAAGAAAAACTCGGATTTCAAACTGAGTGATGATGTGGACGCTTTGCTGACTGCGTCTGAAAACACCAAACTTACGGTCGATCAGTTGCGTGATGCGGTTTCCGAACATAACAGGCAACTCGCGGCAGAATTGGGCAAGGCAACGAAGGAACTGGCCGATTTAAGCAACGCCCAAGCGGCGTATGTGGCTGCCACGAAAGAAGAGGAACGACAACGTATTGCTGCGGAGGCGGACAAAGCACGTTACGAAATCAACATCGAAGGCGCCAAATCCAGTGTGTATCTGTTAGCGACGTTCGCCAACTTCCTCGGTAATTCGGACCTTGCCCATACGATCTCCACGACCGGCAACGCGACCATTCAGGTTGTTGACGGGCTTCAAAAATACAACGCCGCGATTAGCGTGAGTCAAACATCCCTCGCCAAGGTTGCCACGTCCGTAACGCTCGCGGCAAATTGGGTCGGCGCCGGATTGGCGATCGCATCTTTGATGCAGCCGGGAGGGAACACCGATCAAATCATTATTGACCAACTGAAGGCTATACGGCAGCAACTTGTCCAGCTTCGTCAGGAGATGCACGAGCGATTCGATCGGATTGATCTGCGGCTGAACGAATTATTCCTGCAGATGTCGAACCAGTTCGACGTGCTAGTCAATCTTCTAAATAGCCAGCAGGTATCGCTATCAGAAATCAGCGCCACAACCGCACGACTTGACCAAGCGCTACTCCAGCTTAATTTCGGCCTTACCGATCTGGAATCGAGATTGGAAGACTACATAAAAAATGGCTTTAACCGCGATTTGGATCAGAAGCTGGAGGATTGCTTCGGAGAGAATCAGCCCACGGCTGCGACGTTCATGGATTGTTTGAAAGGCCTCAGATACGACGCCCTCGACGTCAAATTGGACCCCTTGCAGACCGCTCCAGTGGACGATGACAGCATTCTTAAATGGGCTGCCGCTCGACCATTGACCGCCAGTTACGGGTATATGGCCAGGATCGGAGGCAGGCAGCCGTTTGATGATAAGGAAATGCAGACGCTGCAAAGTCAAGTCGTGAATCCGGTTGAGTGGAGTTTCGGTGTAGATGCGTATCTCGGCATTGTGATGAAATGGCCTCAACTAGCGAATAACGTGAACATGGAAGATGTTCAGAAACTGACGAGTGCCGGCAACACGTTAAGACGAATGGCAACCGCTAGCCGCAAGCCCGCACTTTATAAGCGGCTGAGCGACAATTATGATACAAAGCTCGCTGCGCTTAAGTCGAGCCTGCAAGGTGCCGAGGACGAACATGCCGCTAGCAATGTCCCCGGCAAGAATGGTTTTCGTCGAGGCCCAAAAGTATTCACTTACTTGCCGCTAAAGGCACTATCTCAGCCGATCATGCCATGCACATGGGACGCCATTGGTTATGTAATTCCCACAAAGCCCATCGACGTTCCTCCTGGCATAGAGAAGTTTGTGCCCCAACCGTTTTTGATGGCCGCAACGTTGGGGATAATAAGCGTCACTTTCTGTTATCACGTCGAAGCCTACGACGAAGAACGATCGACACGAAGAGACGATGCGGCTTTCCATACTTATGAGTATTCACAATCGCCAGGCATCAGAATCACAGCGCTAGCCCGGAACCCGGCTGACTCATTCGACGAAGACTTAGACATATTCGACCGGCAGCTTCGGTCATCGAAATCGATTCTGTGGGGCTGGAAAATGCAGAACGACTCGGGAAATCTTTACAACATGACGCCGCCGGGAAAAGATCCCATTGGCAATGCCATATCTGCGTGGCAGTCGGAGCTACGGGACAGATTCGTCAGTGACTCAACTCCCGAATTCTTGGGCGCTTTCGGGCCAGTTGGGTTCAATCACGCGATTGACGTAGTCAATATCGACCTTAACGATAAGTACGATAACTGGACCGTAGATTTTTCTTCAAGGGCCAAGGAAAGTTTTGACGGTACAGCGCCAGTTGGCAATGCCGCTCGCCAATTAACCGTTGCTAAGCTTCTTATCGAGGATTTCCTAAGCATCGGATACCCCGACGCTTTGCAGAACGATGAAAACCTCCGGTCCCTAATCTTTGGCTCATCCGCCCTTCCAAGCGGTCAGGATGTGGCGGACAGCTTCGCCGACATTTTTCGCCTGCCGACGGAGTCGCGCCGTCAAAAAGCACAGGCCGCGCTGCAGAAGATGAATATCCAGCCCTCACAGGAGGCATTCGTCAAGGCAGTTAGCGACTTGAAGATCCGGGCTGTCGAGGCCTTTCTGGAATTGGGCTACTGGGACAACATGAGCCAATCAGAACGTGCCGCCTTGATGCCACCGGGCTGCACTAACGTAGATCCTAGCAATTGGCCACTTTCGGGTGTGTGCGCTGACCTCCGGGGCGCCGGTCAGAGAAAATCGGCGCCCAGGTACACGCATGACGAGGCAGCCCTTGCCTCCAAACCCTACGAATTGCTCGGTGCGGCAAAGGCTCGCCTGCAATCACTTTCCGATACAATCGACCAAAAAGCGCAGGATCCAACACCACCTCGTTTCCCCTTGATCGATACAAGCATGGATCGACTCGCTCTGTTCATACAGTTTCACCCGAAGCCAGCCGTTCATTGAGGGCCTCCTCGTAATAATTACCGTGTACTTCACGTAGCCCTGCGAGAACGACTACCGTTCGCAGTCGTCAAAGTGTCAATGATAACGTCCTTTATCATGCACAAATATTTCGCCGTGGGAAGCATAATCTATTCGAATGGATACCAACTCTTATAACCGATGATCCTCAACTGGGGTCTCGGTCGACATGAGATGGAAGCCATCCTCATGCAATCCGAGATTAAACTTCTTGTCCAAACCAAATTCCAAATAGCTGCCAAAATCGCCTGCACTCGTGATTGCCTTACCGATAGCAACGGACCTAATCAAATCAAGGGTGCATGGCTCCATGTCGATATTCTTGTGGCATCGGACTGTTGATAGGGTCGCGGATCGTGTGCTTTCGTCATCAAGGCCGTATTCGATGCGGTTTCCGCCAAACTGCACAAGGTGGCGTCTAGAAAGCGACGCCACAGTGCCACCCTGCATGGCCCACAGGTCTTCAATTGTGCGCCCCCCCAGCGTCTGATACATCTCTCCAAAAGACGATGGCCATCCATGTGGGAAGAGAATATACCGACCGTCCAAATCCGCTTCGTGATGGCCCTCGAAGTCTGCAACTATGCGATACACGAATTCAAAGAGCGCAGGAGGTTCCTTCAGGTCGTCAAAACGAAGCTGCACTCGCGCATGTAGAGCTTTGAGCGTGCGCTCGAACATGCGAAATACAGTCTCCTCGCCGAACGACAACTTCCGACCTTTTAACGGAGGTATGATGCCTAGGTTGTGAGATGTTGCCCAAGCTTCACAACCAGCGGTGAAACCCGTGGGTGAAATCACCAGGCCGAAATAAAGAGTACCATCGGAATACTTATTCATTGTTTGAACTACGGCACCCCATTCCTGCACATGGGCGGGCTCGGCTGGCCGCGAGAGCATTTTGCAGCTGATCAGGAGAACAATTTTCGGCGTGTCGAGTAATTGCGCGACCAGGACATCAATTTCCTTCGCTGGGGGTCCCTTGAAAGACGCGACTTCCGGGAAGAGCGCCGATTCGATCTGAATTGTCCTGTTGTGCTCGATCGTTACGCTGTCCCGTAATGTGCGCTCTGCGATTTCAAAGCACCGGCGTTCTAGTTCGTTCTTGAAGTTCATCGGTAAACTTTCTCCCCCGACGCAAGCACCATTCCCGGTTCCAGCTTCTCCGCGCGAACCTTCCTAAGGGTGTTTCCATCTTTTACGACAACCACTGCATCCGTTGTCACGGACAGAACCCTAGCTCCAATTTGCTTCCGCAGCATGCGCGTCGAGAACCGGGCCCGTGAAATCTCTGACACCCGCTGCGCGAGGAACGCCCCACTGTCCGTAGGCTTCAGGCTATAGAGACCAAGGTCACCCATGTAGATGACGAGGCCGACCTCGTCGTCGGCTAGCACCCGCGTCCTTTCCCGTTGGAGCCTCTCAATGAGAGCATCAATTTCTACAGGTTTGCCGTCGCTATCAACCAACAACAATTGTTCGGCTGGCATCGGCATGTCTATTTGCCTCTCTTCCCAAACCGCTCTCTGACTTTCGAGAGAATGGCGTCGCGCTCCGCTGAGGATAGTTGATTAGGATGTGGTTTTGAGCTACCTTGGACCGGTACGAGTCGCGGCGAGCCATCCGGATCAGCGCCTATGATATAACCAGGATCACCCTCGATCACGAGCATCTTTATCCGTGACTCACACCCTGGACAAACAACATACTCATCTTGAAATGGTGGAAGAATCGTAACCAGCTTGCCACAATTGCACTCCAGAGGAAAAGGCACCGAACGTTGCAAGGCAGCCCCTGCCACGAACGTGTACAGATCGAAGTGCTCCGGCTTCTCCGGCATATCGCATCCTTTCTCGCCTCAGTCTTTCAAGCAACATGATCCCCTACATAGATATTTTGTTGTCTCTTACAGTAGCATTGGCAAATCGTCACCTGACTGTTAAAGAGACTCTTGAGGAAATGCCTTATGTCTTTCTACGAATATTGGATTGGCCAACACATCGACCTCAACGCCATTTGGCGAGATTACGAGGAAGGCGTAGGATACGAACGGAAGTTCCGACAGTCACGGTGCCATCTGCTTGAGATCGAATTCGAGCTGCCACCGGCCACAGATCCCCTCTTCGCCTTCGAAGCCATTTTCAAGACCACGAAGCGTTATTTCCACGACGTGAAGCAGCTTTGCCTTTCTCCCCGCGAATACGATGAGGCCGCCCCTCTTTACTTCTATGGCGTTGGGAGGGGTTCCGCCATCTGGCAGTGGCTCGGAGAGCTGCGGCAACTCATCCTTTTCGGAACGACCCTTAGTGATGAGAAGGTTGTCGGTCAGACCCTCGACAATCTCGACAAGAAGTTGTCCATTCTCAGCAAGTATTTTGGCTCGGATGTTAATCCAAAAGACTTTGACGCTTTCATGCGCGCGAAAGCCGCGCCGGAAATCGAGGCAGCCGTTCGCAAGATGTTGAGGCAGAAAATCAAGAGAGTGGGCATCTCCGCGCGCCCGGTTCAGGAACTGAAGTTGCCGGACGAAACTGATCTTGTCGATGTAAAGCGCCTGGAAAGCGGAGAATAGAGAAAGAGAAGCGACATGCGTACTGCGAAAAAGCAGCGCCCGGCGCACAGTCCCGAACTGACCGCGTTTTGCCGACAAGTGAGAAAGCGATCACTTGAGAACGGGCAAGCGTTGGCCGTTTTGCATCGGAACACTCTTGCCGGTAACGTTATGGCGGTTCTTCGGCAGGAACTTGATTCCATGGTGCGCTGTATTTTCCTGCTCTCCGTATCAGACCGGCACTATCGAAATCGATTGATCGCGGACGCCGTGAATGGCCGGCAATGGCGTACGCCGGACGGCAAGGGCAAAATCACCGACAGAGTCATGGTGGAATTGTCCAGCGAGCTTCACGGCTGGACCCGGAATGTCTATGCCTTCGGCTGCGGCTTCATCCATCTTTCGGCCTTCCATGACTACCCCAATAAGGACCCATTTGATTTATTGACGCCCGAACAACGCAACGAAATCGCTCTGTATCTCCGCTCCTATCACGGTTTTGCTATGAACTCCGTGGCGAAGTTCCGTGACATCGAGCGGGTGCTTCCAGCAGTGTTCGACAAAATCTCCGGCAATCTGGAATGCTGTGTGAAGGCCCTTGAAGAAGATTCAGACTTGGCGGACTTGACTGGCGGCCGCAAGATGACCATAAATGAAGAGGTCTAACCTCTTTCTCTCGCATAACGTCGCGCGCAGCCACTGAAGCCACTCAGCCGCAACGTGATCCGTTCAAGGCGTCGGAAAGGATTTTCAGCACGTATTGGCCAGCCGTTGCCCTCTCATGACCATTTCAATTCGATTCGTAACTGAATCGGACTGCGTTCGCTGTTGTGCCGGGTGGTGGACGCACACACGAATCGTCACCCGTTCATTGATTGAGATTCTGGACGGCTGCACGACTTCGATAAAAACAATGCCGATATCCGTTTTGAGATCATCGCGGCCTGGAAACTCAACGATGCGCTTGAAACTCTTCGTCTGACCGTAGTCTGGCGTTGCGGTCGAATCAATACCTCGGCACGGTATGTTTGTGTCATGCTGTTGCGAAGCTTCAACCTCCGTCAAGACTGCCAGATAGGTTCTAGAAAATCCAAATTTGTCATGGAGCCGGTTAGCTTGGATAACACCAATTCGTGTATCTTCCAGCTTGTTCATCTGGTGCTGCTCTGGATCGACGACTACGATTTTTACCCGCTTACATTCGAGCACCGCCGCTTCATGCGGCGCACAATGATTGCAAAGGACTAGATCCAGATCACCAATCCCGGGAGAATAGAACGGCTCACCAACTTCCAGCGCGTAGAATGCCGAAGATGGAAAGCCCAACTCCTCGAAGATAAGACCTCGCGCCGGCTCGGACAACATTAACCAGCGGATAAGCTGTTTTTCGGGAATGTCGGTCACTCTAACGCAGCCGCTGACATAAGGCGCAGCGTCAAAGAGTATCGATCCATTCGTAAGTCTCCCAGTATCAACGCTGATTTGCCGGTATGTCAGCACCATTGCCATAACCGCAGGGTAAACGTCCTTCGAAAGGCCCCAACGGTCTTCCGAACGCGACTAGCTCAGTAGAATTTGGACAGCTTGACGGTCAATTTCTGAGCGTTCCGCAAACCAAATCTGCTAGTGAGCGTGCCTCAGGCTTTCACTAGGCGCGCGGCCCCAGGATCGTAAACGTATTGAGTGATCGTCCCATCTTTTATGCGCTCGACCGCTTCGTTCACAATGAAGAGGGGAACCAAGAACCACTCGCGCGGTTTGACGGGGTTGCCGAACCGATCCCGAACTTCAATGTCCAACTGGGCAGGATCGAACACGCGATGGATCAGGTTTTCGAGCTTAACCCGGCTAATGTTATAGAGTTCATAGCTGGCGATGACTTCCACGTCGGCCATAAGGAAAGTCGGGTCCAGGCTCGCATTTGCGATCCGAGTCTCGATCTTCCCGCCGGTAACCCCGATCTTGTGCAGAACGTCACGGTTTGCCGCGACCACGGGATTGTTGGATTTACTGCGCAAAACATAGATCGTGCCGCTTGCCAAATCATCTTCAGCACGTTCCTCAGCAAACAGCGGTCCAGTGTCGGGATTGGTTATGAGGCGTCCCGTGGAGTCGCGATGCAACGCTCGCTGGAAGGAACGCATAAGCAAATTGCTCTCAGTTCCGTTGTCGTAAATGACACGCAAGCGGCTGTCGCGTCGGTCATATTGCGTCTTGAAATCCTCCCCCACCTCGGCGACGTAAGCGATTTGCCCTTGAACAATGAAATATTCGCCCTTCTGGATCTCGGCTAATTTGATCTCGTCCATCGTCTGAAATGGAAGCGTTTGGCGGACGCCGGATTTCAACTCCCTTTTTACAAGCTCAAAAAGAGGCTTGAACTTCTCGAAGTCCTCACAGACCGTACGATTGGCGATCTCCTCGGCGGCGCGTTTGTCGACGCTTTTGCGGACATGCCGCAGCTCTGTGATGTCGCCTGCCCCCGCCGCGTCCCGCAATTCGGCCAAGAGTTCATCGTTGCCGATAGTAGCCGCCGACTCGGCAGTTATTGGCTCCGGGCCGGACAGTAGTCCTTGATGATCCAGTGATACGAGCAGCGAACGGCACTCCGCAAGCGCGCGCAGGCGGTCAAGCCGCACCGCATACATGCGCTCAAAGATGTCGCGATTTTCTCCGTGCTGCGGCGGTCGGCCGTGTTTTGCGACGAAGCGTTGTATCTCTTCAAACCCGGCAATAATGCGCTCCTCGCGGGGCGGCCGACCCGTTTTCTCATCCTTTTCCGCGAACTCGTCAAGTTCCGAACGCAGTTGGTCGAGATCGATGTCACTCATAGCGGCCCTCATCCTTGTACCGGACAAAAGCGGCAGCGCCTTCGGCCATTCGCCTCTCCCATGCATCTTGGGATGTCAGCGACGGGAGCCGTCCCCGTTCTTTCTTGAACCGGAAGGCCCGCACAGCAAGCTCCTTGGCTTCCTCCGCCGTGAGGCTCGTCCGCTTGGCGGCGATCACTGCCGCTACCTGTTTCAGGCTTTCCTCGCTCATGGTTTTCGCAAGGATTGCATAGGCTTCGCCGAAGGGGTTAATGCGATCGATGAGGTCGATATCCAGTTCACGCACATCCATCGCAAATCTTCGGACGCCATCGATCAGCGCGGTGTTGGCGCTCTGTCCTGTATCGCCCCCTGCTCCGCCCTCGACCGCGGCCTGCTTGGCTTGCTGGGTCAGATTCAGGGCGGCAATCGCGTGCTGGCGCACAGCCTCAAGGTCTTCGTCGTCAAGCTCTGGGTACTTGTCCTTGATGATCTTTCCCATCCGCACCTGTGTCAGTTCCTCGGGTATCAGCTCCTCATCGAAAAGACCGCGCTCAAGTGCGGTTTTATCCTGAACGAAAGCGGCAATGACCTCGTTCAAATCTTCCTGACAGATGCGCGTGGCTTCTTTGGTCTTTGGTTCCACGAGACCCTTTATTTCGATCTGGAACTGCCCCGTCTGCTCATTGAAACCGACATTGCATTTGTTGGGATCATAACCGGCCTCACCGTAGTCAAAACCAGGGGAAGGCCCGCTTTCCTGATGCTTTGGCTTGAAGTCGAAGCGCGGTGCAAGCACCTGCTCCATGAGCAGACTTGCGGCGATAGCCTTAAGGGTATCGTTCACCGCCTCAGTGACGGCTTCCTCGGAAGCGTCCGGTTCTGCAATCAGGTTCGTAAAGCGGGTGCGAGTCTTGCCCGGTGCGTCACGGGTCGCGCGCCCGATAATCTGAACGATTTCAGTCAAGCTCGACCTATAGCCAACCGTCAGGGCATGGTCGCACCAGATCCAGTCGAAGCCTTCTTTCGCCATCCCAAGCGCAATGATTATGTCGACATAGTCGCGATTGCCCTTCTGCGACTGATCTTTCAGAGCGGCGGAAACTCCATCGCGTCTGGCCGGATCATCATCCACCAGGTCCGCGATGCGCAGAACACGGCCGTCAGACGTTTTGACGAGCTGAAATCCTGTTGCGGGATCACTCCCCTGCCATTCTCCCAACCCTCCGATGATGTGCTCGACCTCTTTAATCTTGTCCTTCGTGCTCTCGCGCGAGTTGACATTCGGAATGTGCACGATGGTTTTTTCAGCGGGATCAAGTACTTTAAGGATGTCATCGACGTAAGAACCGCTATAAAAGAAGTAGCCGATGTCGAGTTGCTTGAGATATTCGTAGCCGTTGAGTTGCTCGTAATATGTATAGGTAACGCTGTCGAATTTGGCCTCGTCTCCCGGAGCAAGCACAGCTTCGGCGTCGCCCCGGAAATAGGAACCGGTCATTGCCACGATATGCACGCGGTCGCGCGCAATGAACTGGCCGAGATGCAAACCGAGCTTATTGTCTGGGCTGACGGAAATATGGTGAAACTCGTCGATGGCGATGAGCCTGTTGTCGAACTTTTCGATGCCGTATTCGTCGACGGCAAACCGGAACGTCGCGTGTGTGCAGACGAGAACTTTGTCGGAACTCTCAAGAAACGCCCCGAGCGACTTTACCTTTCCGCCGTTCTCTCCGCCCGGTGCATTGCAGAGGTTCCATTTCGGCTCTACGCGCCAGTCCTCCCAAAAGCCGAATTTGGTCAAAGGTTCATCGTAGAAACTTGCGCCGATGGCTTTTTCCGGCACGACAATGATCGCTTGCTTAAGCCCTTGATTGCGGAGCTTGTCGAGCGCGATGAACATGAGCGCGCGGCTCTTGCCAGACGCGGGCGGCGACTTGATAAGGAGATATTGTTCGCCACGTTTCTCATACGCGCGCTCCTGCATCGGCCGCATGCCGAGCGCGTTCGTCTTCGTCGAACTGCCATTGCGGGCATAAGAAACCGAAATGGAGGGAACTGATTTCGGGTCAATGGTCATTGAACTGCCTCCGCATTTCGTTTCTTGGGCGCTTCCTTCACGGCGGTCATCCTTGTATAGAGATCGAACAGTTTCTCAAGGCGTTCCGTGTCGTTCTTAAAACGGCGGCCAAGATAAATACGTTCCAAAACTTCGTCATTACGCTCATGGGCCGCGCGCAGATCGTCCGGCATATTGTCAGGGTCGTAAAGATCGGCGATCGTTGAGGGAAAATGGTGTTCACGCGCCAGCAAGATTTCTTCGGCACAGCGGGTTAGGTCAACTTTGTTTTTCTCCGTCAGTATTGGGATAGGAAAAGTGTTCCACCCAAGTGTGTTGGAATAACGATAGCGCGTTTCGAGCTTGCCGCAGACGGTAGCGATCCAGACCAAGTGCATCCGCGAGGCAATCAGCGCCATATTCCAAAGCGGAGCGTCGTAAAGGCCAAACGCCAGGTTTGTCAGCGCTGTGCGATCATCAACAATCCCGACGGGTAAATATGGTCTGCGCTCGGAGGACACCCCAGGTACGACAATTGTGTTCCGCGTGCCGATGCGCATGAGTTTCAGCTGATGAGCGCGTTTTGCGAGGACGTTTGCCCCCTTATCGCGGCTGGCAAGTCTGACTTGCCGCACGGCGGCGATACGCTTTCTTATGCACTCGATGGCTTCCGCCTCGGGGAGGTTTCGATCCTCAATCCAGATGCAGAACCGGCCGCCGCCATTTATAAAGTCATCCGATCCGTAGATGCGGCGAATAAACTTCTCACGTTGCATCACATCAAGGTTCAGCGAGGCCAAATCCTCGGGCCGCAAGAGGAGATTGCCTCCGTCGGTCGGTTTATTGCCGAACTCCATCACGCTTAGGTCGCTAATCGGAGAATCATGCTTTTCGACAATTACGCGAGGCCCAAGGGTTAAATAGGGCGTGATTGATGACCCCTCTCTGACGACCATTGCGTTTTGCTCGTCGTGTTCATAAAGACGGCGAGACGCCTTGCTTGACGAGCCAATCCCCACGATGATTACCGTGACCCCCGCCTTATTGCTGGCGAGGTTTGACCACTTGAATGACGTATATGCAAAGACGATATCGCAACCCGTTTGAAATAGTACCGGCCACAATATCGATACCGATTGACCTTGGCAGATCGAATTCGTAGCCACAAATGCCGCAACAGCATTGGTTCTCTTTTCGTATTCAGCCGCTTTGATGAACCAACCCGCGACGTAGTCGAGAAATCCGCTTGAAGAAGTTCGCCCCTTAAGGAGGTCACGAACCTCGGCCTTTTGTTCGGCATTCTGCCACGTGAAGCCTAGATAAGGTGGATTCCCACAGATGTAGGTCTCGCCGCCTTCATTTTCGAAGTCGATCTGCGCTTGATCAAGTGGGGTACTAAAGAGGTCGTCTGCCTGTATTTTGACGCCAGTCCCCGTGGGCGGACAGATACTGAGCCAATCGATCCGCAGAGCGTTGCCGCATGTAATCCAGTTCTCTGCGCGGAGCGGCAGAAATTCTGCAAGAGCTTCCTTCTGACCACGGTAAAGCACATCGCATTGGAATTCCGCGATGATGAGGGCAAGGCGCGCTATTTCTGCTGGAAAGTCGCGCAACTCGATCCCGCGGAAATTGGTAAGTGGGATTTCGGTGCGCTGATCAGGTTCGCCGCGTCGTTTGTTGATCTCGGCCTCTATTGCCCGCATTTCCTTGTAGGCGATGACGAGAAAGTTGCCGGAGCCGCACGCCGGATCGAAAACCCTAATCTTCGACAAACGTTTGCGCAGATTCAACAGAATGCGGGAATTGCTGCCCGCCTCCTCTAGTTTCGCGCGCAGGTCATCGAGAAAGAGCGGATTGAGAACCTTCAGAATGTTGGGGACGCTCGTGTAGTGCATTCCGAGGCCGCCGCGTTCCTCGTCGTCCGCAACGGCCTGGATCATTGAGCCGAAGATATCCGGATTGATTTTCGTCCAATCCAGATTGCCGATATGAAGGAGATAGGAGCGTCCAATCCGGCTGAAATGTGGCACGTCCATGCTGCCTGAAAAAAGGCCACCGTTCACGTAAGGGAATGGTTCGGACCAGCGAGGAATTCCTTCGCTTTCCCGATCCTCTCGCTTTGTGTTCATAGCCCGGAACAGTTCGCCGATAACCTCATGGGTGTTGGACGAATCCTTGGCGCTCATCTTCGCGACAGTTTCTGTAAAAAGCCCCCTTCCATTGAAAATGTCGGTGTCCTCGGCGAAGAAACAGAAGATCAGCCGCGCCATGAAGTGATTCATGTCGTGGCGTCGGTCTGATGTGCCCCATGCGGGGTTGTCTTTCAGAAGTTCGACATACAGCCTATTCAGGCGACTCGTCGCCCGTATATCGAAGGCATTCTCTGTGATTTCCCTGACCGTCGTGATACCGGCAAGCGGCAGGAAGAAACCGAAATGATCGGGAAAATCCTTATACGCGCAAGCGACGGTTTCGCCGCTCGCTAATTCTTCGGCCTCAAAATCCGCACCGTCTGTGGCCAGGATGAACTTAGCTTTCGCTTTGGCGGTCGCGGGACTCTCTTTCAAGGCCTTCAACGTCTTCGTGACCTGTTCCGCGTCGCAAGCAACGATGTGAATGTTGTTGGTCTGGAGAACACCGCCGAGGTCAGATTTGTTCGAGGCACCGGCCCGGAGCCTTTTGATCGTGGTCTCTTTGTTGCCGAAAGCTTCGAGGAAGGCGTACGGGAAGTTCTCGGGGTCGAACGGTTGATCCGCCAACTGCGAAATTGCTTCTTCTATTTCAACGGCGTTCAACTGATCTTCCCCCTCTCCTTCAAATGGACCATCGCGGACCTTATGGAGCGAAAGTTACTTGCTGATATGGTTCGCCTTTGTGGTGACGACTGACCTCGATCGTTACTTTCTGATCGAGTCGTTTCAGAAAGTCGAGCAGCTTGTCTGTCGTGAAGCGGCTGAAATGCCCATTCATCAGGTGCGATACGTCAGGCTGGGCAATTCCGAGGATGTCCGAGATTTCTCGTTGTTTCAGTTGTCGGTCTTCGAGGATTTTGAAGACATAGTACCCGATCTGAGCGCGCGCGAGGAGCTGGTCAGAATCCTTAAGACCCAAATCCGCGAAGATGTTCCCGGAGCCGTGCTCGAACTTAATTGGTTTTCTCTTTTTCGTGCTCATGCGCCAACTCCTGTGCTTCCGCGTATCGCTTCTTGATCAGGTCAACATCCCGCTTCGGGGTTTCAATGCCTTTCTTCGACTTCTTCTGAAAGGCATGCAAAATATAAATCCTCTTGCCAATCTGCACGGCCAGGACCACCCGATAGGCGTCCGAGGCATATCGCAGCGCTATTTCAAGGACACCGCTACCGACGCCCTTGAACGGCTTGGCATCTTTCGGCATCCCGCCAAACTGGATGAGCTGAAGTTCGTCGCCCAACAGCTTTTGAGCACCATCCGGGAACTCCCGAAGGCTCTTCTTCGAGTTTCCCATCCAGACGACGGGCCTCAGTACTGGCGGTTTCAGCTTATCCAACCCAGACTCCAATATATAGTAAAATTACTATAATGTCAAATCCGGCCGAGTCAAGCGATTTTTGCTGCACTCTATGCTGCGCCTAGGACTTCTGAAACCTTCGTCCTCAGATGGAGAGCCTCCGGAACTTGGCGCGCGCAAAGCACCGTCAGAAGACGCAGGAACGCCTCCCGCAGACTCGCATCTTTCTCGACCTCTCTTTGCCGGTGTTTCCAGCACAACGACAGCACTTCCGTAAACAACGCACCGAGATCGTGGCGATGCCAGTCGCTATCCGGTAGGGAACCAACCGCACCCGCAAGCTGCTTAACACCCTGCGGTAATAAGACCTGACCCGACTCTGTGCGCAGAAAATATGCAAACCAGGCCGACGCAGAAGCATACTTCAACCATCGATTGGCCCATTGCTCAAACGTTGCGCCCATTGAACCGATAAGGTCTTTGTACTTGGCATCACCCACAAGGGCGATGCCGGTTTCGCAGAGGCCCATGAGCTCGGTCGCAAGCGATTCTGCCCGGCTCCAATAATTAGCTTCCCCCGGACGCCATGCGGGTAGAGTTTCCGTATAGGCCACCATATCCTGCCAAATTAGCGCGAAGCCCTGCCGGTCAGGGCTAACCTCGAGTCCCGGCATAATCCACGATTGCAGAAAGTCCCTTACCCAGTATTTTGCGGCCGGACCCAGATCGAGGATGGGCCTATAAAACTGCCCAGCCGTCTCAACAGAATTCGTGCGAGCAATGAACTCGGCAACCCGCGCCATGATCCATCTGTCAGACTCGTAAGGCGTGCCCTGGATCTCCGAGCGTTCATCGCCTTCCTTGGGTTTCGGCAGCGTGCGCATGAGCAAATCAAAGAGCTCCCGGACGTATTGCTCTAGCAGTGGCCCTTCGCCAGGAAGATGCTGGCGTACCATTGCCGCCAGAAAACCAAAACCTTTCTGAATTACTTCAAGATCGATGTCCGGCATCTCACGGTGCAACTTCCGATCACCGTCTCGCTCGCTGTTCCATTCTCGGAGGGCTTTCCTCTGCTGCCTTTCGCCGCTTGACATTGATCTGCGCTCAATTCTTTCTACCAGCCTGTGCCCGAGTATTTCCGCCCGCCGCAATGGGATGAGTGCTCGTCTCAGCTTGCCGGCGGTGTACCTTCGAAAGAGAGTACCTCTGTACGCTACAAGCTTGGAATCATCGGCATGGTATCCCGCGTCCCGGATCGCGGCTCGCCGTAGCGCGCTCCACAGCACCATCACATTCACCAACTCCCCGAATTTGTGACCGAGTTGTTCACGCAGCAGATAGGCGCGCCACAATGTGAATAAGGTCGAACTGTAATGAGACCCGGTAACACCCTCGAACGCCATCCGCAGCACCCATTCTTCTGTGTTCTCCTGCAGAAGAGCGACGCCCGCTTCCCCCAGGAAAGCCTCAGCGGCGTGATTGTTAATCGCCATCGGCGAGTCGTGGTCACTCTTGACGGGTTTCAGGTCGCGCAACGTGGCGAGACACCATTTCTCAAGATCGGGGTTTTGGGCAAGCCACGTTTGATGTTTTATGACAAGCACCGCAAGTCCCCCGGCGACGGAGCTGATGCGGTAGTGCTCTTGCGACCCGTCTTCGCTTGAGTCTTTCCATTTGGCCAACTGTTGAATTTGCGCTGCGAATTCCGGCACTTCCTCCGGCTTTAGCTCTGCCTCCCCCTCTAGCAACTGCCTCGCGCGCAGCGCCAGAGTAAGGGCGAGCATTTTAAGCCTGCTTTCATCCTGTGATTCGGCAGCGATCTTTTGCAAATGAGCCGGCCAGGCCATCGTGATCATCACCTGACCATCTCCGTGCGGTGTTTCGCTGTAATTCGCGGGATCAAATCTGGCGAGAAAGAATTCCATATCGAGGCGTGATTTTTCGCTGCCTTGGCGGAGTTTGGCCCATTCAGCTTTCTTTTTAGTCAGATATTCCAGGGTTCCCTTGTGCTGAAGCATCAGTGCAGGCGCAAGGTCACGAAGCAGATAGCGGCGGTGAGGCATCCTATTCCAATCTGCTGCAATTTTTATAGCCTCTTGCGGCTGCCCACTGAATGAGATCGTCCAGGTTTCACTGCTTTCGTTCATCGCCAGACTCATCTGGGTCTCATATACATAGAAGTTTCCCAGCAGCGGTTGGAGTTCCATAGCGAAAAGCGCCTGATACCTGAGCCCGACCGAGACGAGCACTCCGGCGAAAGCTGCCGATATCCCGTGATCGAAAATGTATTGCACCCATTGCGTGATGCTTCGCTGATTTTCGATTTCGTCGTAAAGCCATTTTTCCAGCGCCATCAGCGCACATTCGACCGTGTCGCCATGCATGCCGAGATAGCGATGCCACGCATAGACGTTAGCGTGACCAATCCAACACACAGGTTTTCCGTTCAATTCGAATTCAAATCCGTTTTTTTTCTTTTCTTCCTCGGTAGGGGCTCGGCCAAGACCATCTTCAATCCACCGTGTCGTCGCGTAATTCACCAGGCGAACAATCGCATCAAGCCCTTGAGCTGGCGCGATCTGCAGAAATCTCAAGAATGGTCCCTTCCAATACATCGCGGGATAGCCACGCTGCCAGTCCGCGAGCCCAAGATGGTCACGCAGAGGTGATCTATCGTAGGAGTCGGAAGGCTTTGGTTCCTCGATGCAAACGGCCAGCAACACTTCTCTTGCCACTTCTGGGCGAACCGTAATCAGGCCGTTTAATGCGATCGTCTCCATAACCGCCGATTGAAAGCCATCTGAAACTTCCCGTAATGGACCATCGGCAGACGGGGGACGCATCGGCCCCTTTCGAAACGAACTTATGCCGAAGACGGGGTTGGGTCTCACGCGCTTCGTTTCAGGGTTTTTCTTCCGCCATTCCTCCCGCTGCTTCGCCTGACGCACTTCTTCGTCAAGCCCCCGCTGAACGGCATGATCTGGTTCGTCACGGCGTCCACAAAGCTCCAGTGCGATCTGTGCGACTTCGTCTGGAAACTCCGCTGCGGCTGACAAGACGGCCTCATAAATCACTTTGTCCTTGCCGCCAAAATGCATACCCTCCGCTATCAGACCCTGCGCTTCTTTGGCCAGCTCCAACGCCAGTCCCGCCGCATCCTGCCGCCCCGGCATTCCGATCGGCATCGTGCGAAGCCAAAGCGCGCAGATTTCGCTCGTTCTTATCAGAGCGAGTTTGGCAACATCTTTTGCGTGGCGGCTCAGTACGTGAAGGACCGGAATCCAGTAAAGAGGTTGCGGGATACGGAACCATGCCTCATATTGCTCTGCAAGCTTGGCATCCTTCAATCCGCTAATCCGCCAGTCAGGGAATGAAGCGACGTGCATGAGGCGCGTCAACAAACGATGAAGGATCTGCCCTTTGTCGGCAACAAGGTCAGGCCAGACCTGTTCAAGCAGCGATACTGAATTTGCGGCGAACAGTAAACCGTCCAGAAAAAGATCGGATGTCAGTTTTGACTCGGCGTCCTCCCCCGCGAGCTCAATGCTCGCTGCCTTCCATTTCTCAAGTCCTCCGCCATGTTCGGCCAACGATTGAGCATACAAACGAATGGCACGGCTCCACCGAGGGATATGCGCCAAGGTTTTACTCTTCGCAGGAGCGTCATCCCCGGCGAATTTGAGAATACGATACCTCGCCCAATCGCCCATTAAATCGTGTGCAAACTGCACCGAAGGCTGGCTTACGCGTATCAATCCTTGCTGGGCAAATTCCCCCAGCAATGGCAGTTCAATTGCGGAAAAGCTCTCGATATGGACCGCACCACTAAATTTCTCGCCTTCGCGCTGTCCTAGTGTCCGTAGCAGCGAATCGCGCGCAAGATTCATGCTTCCCGGCCCCGCCCATCTGGCCCAAATACTGTCGATGAGTTCGGTTTCCCCGATCCATGGCCGGGAAGCCACGAAACGCTGCGCTATGTCTTCTCGCAGCACCCAATCGAGAACCATCAGGTTACGCAGAATAGGCTGCAACTCCGTCCGCAACAGCAGCGGGCGCAAGGCGGCAACCGATTGAACAGCGTCAAGGATTTCCGCCAATGTGGGTTTTTCGAAATCCACCCGATGCGCATCGGAAATGCCGGCTTCAGTTAGCGCATCGAGAGCGGAGGCCAGCGACTGAGGCTGACAAGTTAGAATCAGCTTCCACCCCACAAATCCTTCTTCCCTGACAGCCCGTGCCAACTCTATTGCTCGTCGGCGAGCCTCCCCTTCGAATCTCTCAAAACCGTCGATGACCAGCACGCTGTCGTGAATCCCCGAATCCGTGATCAATTCCGGAATGTTGTGGCCGAGACCAAGACCAATCGCTAGTTCCGTCTGGCTCGATTTGGAGAGTTGCTCGGCACTCAACCAAATCGTCCGCCGAACGTTACTTCCGGCGGCAACAACCTGCGATATCGCAGCCGATTTTCCGCTCCCGGACTCACCCGCAACGACAACAACATTCTGTGCGGCAATCTCCGAAGCCAGGCGCGCTTTCTCAACCGCACGCGGTAACTGAATAGCGGTTCCAAGTACGCTGCGGACACCGCTTATGTTTTCTGCACTGAGTGCTTCGACCCTGCTCCAATCGGACCTAAAATCAGGATAGTCCTGAAGATCAAAATCAGGCCTCAGAACCCGGATCAGCTTTGGTAGATCGAAATACCCACCGGTGGACCTGTTTTCAGAAGCCAGTCGAATGAGCCGGTCCCAAAGTTTCGCGCCATCTTCTGAACTTCCGCCACGCACAATTTCCGCGCACAGATTGATATAGTCGCCCTCTGTCGTGTCCGAGAGCCGCAGCACCCGCACTCTCGCTACAAGGCGCGCGGTTTCAACCGCATCAACTTCTCCGTTTGCGGATTTTCGCAAGCCTTCAAAAATCGCTCGCTGCGTTGCCGACGATTGCCCATTATTCTGGAGCCGCGCAACGAGACGGTCAGGCGTAGTGCTCGAAGCCTGTTTCTGCAATTCCTGCCATTCCTGAAGCGTTGGTTCATCAATGACGCCGACAATGAGGCCGAGAATGTCCTTCGCAGGATCGAACTTTGAGCCGGTGCCGCCCTTCCACTCTTCCCAGGCGTCTTGGACAAATTCTCTGTTGAACCCGGCCTTTGTAAGCTGACGATTGCTCTTCACCGAAACCAAACATCGCGTCTCGTCCATGCCGCGCTTCAGAGTGAGCTGCAGGTCATCGAGTACGCGGCCAGCATCACGCGTCTCAAAGTGCAGTTCTGCAATCGGACCGAGGTCAGGCTCCAGGGGGAATTTCCGCCTGAGTATTTGCGCAAGAAATCCTGCCGCAACCTTATCGGCAAAGGTGTAGCCCCCACCCCCGGTGGCTTTCACTGGCGCGCTTTTCTTTGACATCCTGCGAAGAGCATACTCCGCCCAAAACTCCGGCAAAAGCCCCGTCTCAGCTACGAGCTCCGAGCTCCGAGCCCCGATCAACCGCCACAGGGATTGGCGCCGGACTTCCAGGTCCTTGCACGATGAAGCGAATGGCGTCGAGCATGCTGTCACGGCCCGCCGCAATACAGCGTTCCATCACACCGCGCCATTCTTCAGATGTGAAGGGTTCTTCACTCCTAGGACCTGGTTTACGAACGTAACATTTCTGTGCACCGATAACTCCATCACAACCACGCACACTCATCACGGGAACAATCATTCCGCCCGGGACCATCACGAAGGCGTGCTCATTGTTCGTTTCCGGATGGTTGGCAAAGGCAAGCTCACAATGGAATTGCGGGTCCGCATAACGGTTGATAGCGGCGTTGATATCGTCCTGGCTGTACCTCGCAATATCTTTTGGTCGAGCTTGAGATCGGAGAGCACCACCCTGTGCCTTGTCCTCGCGCATTCCTAGCACAATCACTCCGCCGCCTTCATTTGCCAAGGCAATCGCGGCCTTCGCCAAGGTTGGCCTTCCGGGGTTCTCGTCGAGCTTCAACCAGCTTTTGTACTCGACCTTCAGTTTTTCAACCGGGAATTCGAGAAGGGTTTGTAGTTCAGCTGTTGTTGGCATTCGGAGTTCGCTCGTCTTCCCGTCTAGCTCACCTTACACCGTAAATTCTACGACTCCGCCAAAACTTCCCATTCGGTCTTCTTGGCCGAAGTCGTTTTCTCTCCATTTTTTTCTCCACTCAACCCGCGCCTGACAAGACCGGCGTTATTCCAGCGGTGCTCCCTGTCAAGGGTCTGCGATGAACGCGGAAAGACCGCGCCCTTGACATGTCCGCGCCGCTGAACGCCTCCGAACCGTCGCGGGTTTCGCGAAGAAAAAAATTGTTTTTGAAGGAGAATACGATGCAAGACACCACCGAAAGAAAAGACGTTTACAG
>Ga0182024_10005482_pt1 | contig 28475 bp, 22 predicted proteins | sample P32metaG_FD_120480 | JGI IMG/M metagenome (GOLD analysis project Ga0182024, IMG submission 120480) | Permafrost microbial communities from Stordalen Mire, Sweden - P3-2 metaG (Illumina Assembly) | ecosystem: Environmental > Terrestrial > Soil > Wetlands > Permafrost | place: Sweden: Stordalen...
CCACGCGATGACTGCAGTTCGGCCAGGTGCTTCCGCATGATGAGTGTTCGCTCGCCCACATCGGAGCCGACCATCGTCACCATCCAGCCCGCGTTGAACACAATCTGCGCGGCTTCGGGATCGTTGTAAATATTCGCCTCCGCTGCGCCGTTCACATTCCCGCCAGTGATCGAGCCGCCCATGATCACAATATCCTTCACCAATCCCGCGATCGACGGATCTTTCGAAACCGCGAGCGCGATATTGGTCAACGGTCCCACGGGAATCAGTGTGATCTCATGCGGATATTTGTGAATCATTTCAATGATCAGGTCAGGGCCAAATCGGGGATCGGCTTTGCATTTCGATGGCGGTAGCTCGACATCGGCGAGCCCATTCTTGCCATGCCAGAATTGCGCGGTAATCAGCCTCTGATTCAACGGATGTTGCGCTCCTCCAGCGACCGTAACGTCGCAACGTCCTGCCAGCGAAACGATCTTGAGCGCATTTTCCAATCCCTGACGTCCATCAACATTGCCGGGCACTACCGTCAGGGCTTCCACTTTCAGTTCCGGGGAATTCAGCGCCAGGATGATCGCCATCGCATCATCAGTGCCCGGATCGGTGTCGATGATCACGCGCTTCGGCGCGCTTTGTGCAACCGTATTCGACTGCAAGACCAAAGCGGCAAACAAAACCAGAGCGGCCATATATTTCGAAAGCTTCATGACAATTCCTCTCAGCAACAGCGTTATCGGCAAGAAAGTTCTGTTGGTTGAATCGAAAGCGAGATTGAAATCGAAAGCGTGACGAACCCCGGCCCTAAAGCAACATGCCCGCAATCGACGCAGACATCAGATTGGCCATGGTCCCCGCGAGCATGGCGCGAATCCCGAGTCGCGCCAGTTCGCTCTTCTTATTCGGAGCAAGCGCCCCGATGCCGCCAATCTGAATTCCAATCGAACTGAGATTCGCAAATCCGCACAATGCAAACGTTGCAATCGTAAACGAGCGCGGATCAAGCATCGCCTTCTGTGGCCCCAACATGGAAAACGCCACCAGTTCGTTCAGTGCCATGCGAGTGCCCAGCAACGTTCCAACGAATCCGCAATCGCGCCACGGCACTCCAATTACCCACGCCACCGGCGCGAACATCACGCCAAAAATTTGCTCCAGGCTGGCCGGGAACCAGTGCACCCACTGATGAAGTCCGCCAAGAATGCCATCTGTAAGCGCGATCAGAGCCAGGAATGAAATCAGCATCGCGGCAATATTCAACGCAAGGTGCAGCCCGTCCGTGGTTCCGCGCGCGATCGCGCCCAGCAAATTTTCTTCCTTCTCAGCCTTTTCTTCTTCCGGGCTCATGATCACGCGCCCGGCGGTCTTAGGCTGCTCGGTTTCGGGCACCAGCATCTTCGCCATCAGCAGCGTTCCCGGCGCGGTCATAATGACGGCGCTCAGCAAATGCCTGGGATCGATTCCGAAAAAAATATACGCAGCCATGATCCCGCCGGAAACGTGCGCCATCCCGCTGGTCATCACCGTCATCAGTTCCGATCGCGTCAGGTCCGCGAGAAACGGACGGATGGTCAGCGGCGCCTCGGTTTGTCCCATAAAAATGCTGGCCGCAACATTCAACGACTCCGCGCCGCTGGCGCCCATCACGCGGGTCATCACCCAGGCAAAAATCTTGATGATGATCTGCATGATGCCGAAGTAATACAGTACGGCGAAAAACGCGGCGATAAAAATAACGGTGGGAAGAACGCCGAACGCGAAATACCCCAACTGCGATCCGGGATTCGCCAGGTCGCCAAAAACGAAATGCGATCCTGCATGCGCATAACTCAGCAACTTCGTAACCCCGTCTCCTGCGTGCTGGAATGCAATTCGTCCCGCGTCGACTCGCAACACAAACACGGCGAAGACGAACTGCAGCCCCAATCCCCATGCCACGGTTTTCAGGCGAATGGCGCGGCGGTTGGTGGAGAACGCATAGGCCAGCGCCAGCATGGTCAGAAGGCCGAGAATTCCAGTAAATCGTCCCATTCAGTTTTTCTCTCCGGCTTTTTCCATCACTCGATGTACCAACGGCCTTTTCTCGATCGGCGGCGAATCCGTGATTCGACAACTGGCTTCGAGCAGTTGCTTCGCGAGAGCCGCGCGACTTTCCTCGTTGTAGTGAATCGTGGCGAGCGCTTCGCCGGTCGAGACTGCATCTCCCACTTTCTTGTGCAGCACGATCCCCACCGCGGGGTCGACCGTATCTTCCTTGCGTTCGCGCCCGCCGCCAAGAATCACGCACGCAGTGCCGATCTGCTCACATTGCAGCGACGCAACATATCCATTGCTCGAACTCGACAATGTCATAGTCTGTCGTGCCTGAGGAAGTTTCGTAACATCGTCGATCGACCTCGGATCGCCGCCCTGCAATTCCACCATCTGCCGGAATTTGTCCAATGCTTTTCCAGATGAGATGAGTTTCTCACTCTGCATCTTCGCTTCAGCAACGCTTCCGGAAACGCCACCGAGATGCAGCATCCAGCCCGCGAGCTCGATGCACAGCTGTCGCAAATCCTCCGGCCCTTTTCCGCGGAGAACCTCAACAACTTCGGCCACCTCAAGCGCATTTCCAATTTTGTTTCCCAGCGGCTGATCCATGTCGGTGATGAGAGCGACCATTCGTTTACCCATTCGCTCGCCCGTATCGACCATGAGTTCGGCGAGAAATGCTGCATCCTTCTCGCTTTTCATGAACGCGCCTGACCCGGTTTTTACGTCAAGCACCAGCGCGTCAATTCCCTCGGCGAGCTTCTTGCTCATGATCGATGCGCAAATTAAATAAGGACTCTCAACCGTTCCGGTCACGTCGCGCAGCGCATAAAGTTTACGATCCGCCGGTGCGATTTCCGCCGTCTGTCCGATCATGGCGCAGCCACAGGTCTCAAGCACGCGGCGAAATTGCGCGACCGGAAGATTCACGTTGAAGCCTGGAATCGCCTCCAGCTTATCGAGCGTGCCCCCGGTGTGTCCCAAGCCGCGGCCGCTGATCATCGGCACGGCCAGGCCGGACGCTGCTGCTAATGGCGCGAGCACCAGCGAAGTTTTGTCGCCCACGCCACCGGTCGAATGCTTATCAACTTTTTTCGCCGGTAGCGAAGAAAGGTCGAGTACTTCTCCCGAGCGCAACATCGCATCGGTCAGCGCGGCCGTTTCGCCGCGCGTCATGCCACGCAGTACCACCGCCATTAACCACGCGGAGACTTGATAATCAGGAATTTTGTCGCGAGTGTACGCATCCACCAGCGATTCGATTTCACTCCGCGAAAGCTCAACGCCATCCCGCTTTTTGCGGATCACATCGATCACGCGAAAATTCTGCGTCGCAGCCGCGTAGGGATTCACCGGATGCGGAATCCTTCCGGAAGCAATTCCTTAATGTGGGACTGTTTGGGTCCGTTCGCGCCCTGAAAATAAATCATGGCGTCGGGGCCGAACTCGTAAATGACCTGCCGGCAGGCGCCGCACGGAGAACAGGGAACGCCGTGGTCGTTCACCACCGTGACGGCGCGAATTTCAATCTTTGGCCCAAGTTGCGCGACCGCCGCAAAAATCGCAGTCCGCTCCGCGCAGTTGGTCATCCCGTACGAGGCGTTCTCCACATTACACCCTGAAAAAATCTTGCCGTTTGAAAGCAATACGGCTGCTCCCACCCGAAACTTCGAGTAGGGAGCGTGCGCATTCTTCATGGTTTTCTGCGCCGCTCGCAGCAGTTTCGCCTGCACACTGGCAGTCAGTTTTTTTGTTGGCATAAGGGAAGGCTTCACGAAACCGTGAAATCGACGGCAATTGTAAACCCTCAGCGCACAAATCAAATTTCTTTCTTGTAAGCAGTTAAGCTTCGGACGCAATACGCCCCTTGCGGCTTTCGGTGCCGGAAGCCGAGCGCCGGAATCCGGAGAGCGCGCCCGAACTCGCGTTGTAAGATTTCCTGCCGTACAATTATCAGTCAGGGATAGCAGTCGCGGCTGCAACTACGCCGCGGATTCGAGGCGCAGTGGCTGTAGATAACAACCATCCTGGATCATCTTTCGGCGCGAAGATTTCCGCTCTTCGCCGCGCCGGCGATGAACCCGTTCTCGCGAAGCTGGGCGAACGGGAGCTCTTGCCGAACTCCGGCATTCCTCTCGATCTGAACTGGGTGCAGGAAGTTCGCGTGAATACCAGCGCCGTCGAGCGCCGAGTGCAATCGCAGGTTGCGCGCCGAAGCGTGAAGAAAGATTGGCAGGCCGCGTGGCTTCTGCGCGCGATCACCTGCATGGATTTGACTACGCTCTCCGGCGACGACACCGATGAGCGCGTACGACGCTTGTGCGCCAAGGCGCGGCAACCGCTGCAGCATGAACTTATCAAGCAGCTGAAAATCGAAGAGCTCGATATAAAAGTCGCCGCCGTTTGCGTCTATCATCTCTTTGTTGAAACGGCCGTGCATGCGCTCGAAGGAAGCGGCATTCCTGTGGCCGCAGTATCCACCGGATTTCCTGCAGGGCTTTCGCCGCTCGCCGAGCGCGTCGCGGAGATTCGCCGCTCGGTGGAAGCGGGCGCGCAAGAGATCGACGTCGTAATTACACGTGCGCATGTGTTCGGCGGCCGCTGGCAGGCGCTGTACGACGAAGTTGCGGCCTTCAAGCAAGCCTGCGGCCCCGTTCACATGAAGGTGATTCTCGCTACTGGTGATTTGCTCACGCTGCGCAATGTGGCGCGGGCCAGTGTGGTTGCCATGATGGCCGGAGCTGATTTCATCAAGACCTCCACCGGCAAAGAGTCCACGAATGCAACGTTGCCCGTGGGCTTGGTGATGGCCCGCGCCATTCGCGATTATGCCGAGCAAACCGGCATGGCCGTTGGCTTCAAAGCAGCGGGTGGAATCCGCACCGCAAAGCAGTCGACCGACTGGCTGGCCATGATGAAAGAAGAGCTTGGGCCATCGTGGATGCGCGCGGAACTTTTTCGCTTTGGCGCAAGCGGTTTGCTGGGCGATATCGAGCGCCAACTGGAACACCACGTCACGGGACGTTATTCGGCGGAGTATCGCCATCCGATCGCGTAAGGGCGCAAAGCGGACTGCGACTCGCCGGATTTCGAAACTCGATTGCGATAACCTCAGAAACGAGCCGATTACATGAGCATTGCCGAAAAATTTGTGACCATGGAATACGGTCCCGCGCCGGAAGATCCGAAAGAAGCGCAGGCCTGGCTGGAGCGCCACGGCCATCGCTTCGCGCACTTCATCAATGGCACGTGGCAGTCTCCTTCCGCCGGCGAATATTTCGACACAGTCGATCCCTCGAATGGAGAAAAGCTCGCATCAGTCGCGCAGGGTTCGCCTGCCGATGTCGACCTCGCTGTAAAAGCCGCGAGGGCGGCCTTTCCCAAATGGCGCGCTCTTTCGCCGCACATTCGAGCTCGTTATTTGTATGCACTCGCGCGGTTGGTGCAAAAGCATTCCCGGCTTCTCGCCGTGCTCGAAACCATCGACAACGGCAAGCCCATCCGCGAGAGCCGCGACATCGACATTCCTTTAGTCGCGCGGCACTTCTACTACCACGCGGGCTGGGCGCAATTGCTCGAACAAGAGTTCGCCGAGTTCGAACCGTGCGGCGTCGTCGGCCAGATCATTCCCTGGAATTTTCCGTTGCTCATGGCGGCCTGGAAAATTGCGCCCGCTTTAGCGACTGGAAACACAGTAGTCTTGAAACCCGCCGAATTTACTCCGCTAACCGCGCTCGCGTTCGCCGAACTTTGCCAGGAAGCGGGATTGCCCGCTGGCGTCGTCAACATCGTGACCGGCGACGGCGCGACCGGCGAGGCGCTGGTGAAACATCCCGGCGTCGACAAAATCGCGTTCACCGGGTCCACTGAAGTGGGGCGCGCGATTCGCAGTGAGACTGCAGCAAGTTCCAAACGCCTTTCACTTGAACTTGGCGGAAAATCTCCATTCGTTATCTTCGAAGATGCCGATCTCGACAGCGCGGTCGAGGGGCTGGTAGACGGAATCTGGTTCAATCAAGGCCAAGTCTGCTGCGCCGGTTCGCGCCTCCTCATGCAGGAAAGCATCTCCGAGCCTTTGATTGCGAAGATCCGGGAGCGCATGAGCACGCTGCGCATCGGCCCTCCACTCGATAAAGCCATCGACATCGGCGCGATTGTCGCGCGGGTGCAACTCGAGCGCATTCAGCGGATGGTTGGTCAAGGCATCGCCGAGGGTGCGACCTGCTGGCAACCGGAGGTCGTGTTGCCCGCGCGCGGGTTCTACTATCCGCCCACGCTGCTGAGCAACGTGCATCCCACGTCCATTGTGGCGCAGCAGGAAATCTTTGGGCCCGTGCTCGCCGCAATGACGTTCCGTACTCCGCGCGAAGCGGTGGAATTGGCGAACAACACGGTCTACGGCCTGGCGGCATGCGTCTGGAGCGAGAACATTAACGTGGCTTTGCACGTTGCCGCGCAACTGAAAGCGGGAGTCGTGTGGGTGAACTGCACGAACCTGTTCGACGCGTCGTGTGGCTTCGGGGGCTACCGCGAAAGCGGATACGGCCGCGAAGGCGGCCGCGAAGGGCTGCTCGAATACTTGCAGCCGTCATGGTTTACGAATCTTCCCAAGCTTGCTCCGCAACTCGCTCCGACCGCGGCCAGCAACGAAAATAACAACGAAGATCAGAACTCTTCCGCGCCTGAGATCGATCGCACTGTAAAGCTCTACATCGGCGGCAAGCAGGCCCGGCCCGACTCCGGCTATAGCATGGAAGTTCGTTCTTCCGATGGTCGCCTGCTGGGCGAAGCTGCCTTGGGCAATCGCAAAGATATTCGCAATGCGGTCGAAGCCGCGCGCAAGGCCGAGTCCTGGGCTAAAGCGACAGCGCACAATCGCGCGCAGGTTCTTTACTATTTCGCGGAAAATTTATCGCAGCGCCGCGAAGAAATCATCCGTTCGCTCACCGCAGCCGTCGGAGCCAAACAAGCCGTAGCCGAGTTCGATCTTTCGATCGAGCGCATCTTTTCTTACGGCGCGTGGGCCGACAAGTTCGATGGAGCGGTGCACAATCCTCCATTTCGTAACATTGCGATTGCCATGAACGAGCCGCTCGGTGCCGTGGGCATCGTCTGTCCCTGTGAGGCGCCGTTGCTTGGTTTTCTGTCTCTCGTCATGCCAGCTCTGGCGATGGGCAACACCGTGATTGCGATTCCGTCCGAAGCCTACCCGCTCATCGCCGCCGATCTTTATCAACTCTTCGATACCAGCGACATGCCCGCCGGCGCAATCAACATTGTCACCGGTTACACTTCGCAACTTTTGAAAACTCTGGCGGAGCACGATGACGTTGACGCGATCTGGTCTTTCGGCGACGAAGCCAGTGCTTCCGCTGCCAAAGCTATGTCTGTCGGCAATCTGAAACAGGTCTGGACTAACGAAGGCCGCGCCATCGACTGGTTCAATCCCAAACTAGCCGAAGGCCGCTGGTTCCTCGAACATGCCACTCAGGTTAAGAATATCTGGGTTCCTTACGGCGAATAGGTAATCGGGATTACGCCCGTCCCCCCGATTGCTTTTGTCCTGCGCCGGGACTAGCATGGCTTCGTCATTCTTCTCCGCTGGCATCTTGAATCTCACACCGTCGAGTTCTCACTCGACCCTTGTTGCTCGAATAAGGAGGATCTATGGGTATCGCAGTCTCACCGCAAATTCATCCGCAAGTCGCAGATTTTCTCGACAAGCCCCGCAAAATGTTGATCAATGGACAGTGGGTCAATTCAATTTCCGGCAAAACTTTTCCCACCTACAATCCCGCCACCGGAGAAATTCTCGCGCAGGTGGCGGAAGGGGATCGCGAAGATATCGAACTCGCGGTAAAAGCCGCGCGTAAAGCATTCGATAACGGCCCATGGCGCCGCTTAACGTCGTCCGAACGCGGACGCCTCATCTGGAAGCTCGCCGATTTGATCGAGGCTCACACCGAAGAGTTCGCATATCTCGAAAGCCTCGACAACGGCAAGCCTCTGACGGTCGCGCGAGCCGCTGACGTTCCCCTCGCAGTGGATCTGTTCCGCTACATGGCGGGATGGGCCACGAAAATCGAAGGCAACACCATTCCAATCTCTGTCCCATACACGCCCGGAGCGAAATATTTTGCCTACACATTGCGCGAGCCTGTCGGAGTTGCCGGGCAAATCATTCCGTGGAACTTTCCTCTGCTCATGGCAGCATGGAAACTCGGCCCTGCCCTCGCGTCGGGCTGCGTAGTCGTACTCAAGCCCGCGGAGCAAACGCCGCTCTCGGCGCTGCGTCTCGGCGAACTGATCATGGAAGCAGGATTCCCCGAAGGCGTAGTCAACGTCGTCCCGGGTTACGGTGAGACCGCGGGAGCAGCGCTGGCAGCTCATCCGCATGTGGATAAAATTGCCTTCACAGGTTCAACCGAAGTTGGCAAGCTGATTGTTCGCGCCGCCACGGGCAACTTGAAAAAAGTTTCACTGGAACTCGGCGGTAAATCTCCCAATGTCGTCTATAAGGATGCCGATCTCGACAGCGCCATACCTGGCGCAGCGAGCGCCATCTTCTTCAATCACGGCCAGTGCTGCTGTGCGGGATCTCGACTCTACATCGAGAAGCCGATCTTCGATCGCGTCGTCGAAGGCGTTGCCGAACACGCAAAAAAGATCCACGTAGGATCGGGACTCGATCCGCAAACTGAAATGGGTCCTCTTGTTTCTCAGGAACAACTTAACCGCGTTTGCGGTTATCTCGAGGCTGGTTTTTCTGAAGGCGCAACTGCTCTCGCCGGCGGCCACAAGAAGGGGGACAAGGGCTATTTCGTCGAGCCTACCGTTCTTGTGAATACGCGCGAAAACATGAAGGTGGTGCAGGAAGAAATTTTCGGGCCCGTGGTTACGGCGATGCCGTTCGACGATCCCGAGGAAATTCTTCCCCGCGCCAACGACAGCGAATACGGCTTGGCCGCCGCTGTTTGGACGCGTGACATCAGCAAAGCCCACCGCACCGCCGAACAACTTCGCGCCGGCACGGTGTGGATCAACTGCTACAACATCTTCGACGCCTCCATGCCCTTCGGCGGATACAAACAATCCGGCTGGGGCCGCGAGATGGGGCACGACGCCCTCAGCCTTTACACCCAAACCAAAGCAGTCTGCACCAGACTCTCGTAACAAATTGCAAAACAAAAAGGGACGGCGGAAAACCGCCGTCCTATCTTTTTAAAATCAAACTCGCGAAATTTCGCGTTACAGCTCCATGAGCAAAACTTTCTCCGCGCCGTCGATCTCAGTCAACTTGACCTCGATCACTTCATTCATCGTGGTCTGAACATTGCGGCCCACAAAACTGGCTTCAACTGGGATTTCACGATGCCCGCGGTCGATCAGCACGCATAACTGAACCCGCCGCGGCCTCCCATGCGAAAAAAGGGCATCCAGCGCGGCGCGGGTTGTGCGACCGGTAAACAGAACGTCATCCACCAGCACAATGTTCTTATCTTCAATCGAAAATCCAATCTCTTTGTCCTGTACCACTGGCTTCGGCCCCAGCGTTGAGAGATCGTCACGATAAAAAGTGATATCCAGCGTGCCGACCGGCACCTTTGCATTTTCAATGCGGGCGATGATCTTGCCCAGGCGCTCGGCAATTGGAACCCCGCGCCGCCGAATTCCAACCAGTCCCAGTCCTTGAACACCGTCATTTTTCTCGACAATCTCATACGCCAGCCGGACCAGCGTTCTTTCAATTTCTGAGGCGGACATGAGTTGCGTTTTCTGGCGAAGACCGGTCTTGGGGGATTTCGCATTCATCATTAGAGGTACCTCAATAAAAGTCGATTCTCAACCGCAAGCAAGGCGGCTTCTCACTGTATTCAACGCAACCGCCGCTGGTCAAGCGCTGCGCCGCGAATGGGGCTGGAATGGCGGTACGTCCAGCATAGGTGGCTTGGATATTGGACTGACCGAATATCTGAGTATTGACTGGGAATGAAGGCAAAACGTGCTCGACGCGGAGGTCGACAAACTAAATGTGGCGTTCCTTGCCCGATAAAACATCCGCCGTCGCGTCTTCCCCATCGCGGACCGCAACCGAATGCTGCACCTTCACAGTCCGCGTAAGAACTCCGTTATCATTCTGCAGAAGTTTGAGAGCGATTGCGTGGGCGCTTGCTGCGGGGCCTTCCCCCGGCAGGATTCCCACGCCCTGATTTCTTCCCCAGGCCTTTGCCCGGTACAGCGCAGTATCCGCAAGTTCGATGGTCTCTTCCGCACAAATCGCGTCGTATACGCTGCGGCTCCAGGGAAACGGCGCCCAGCCTACCGAGCACGTCTTGCGCACATGAATGCCGTGGCCAAGATCAAAAGCCTCGGATGCAATAACGTCTAAAATTCTTTCGCAGAAGGCGGGCGTGCCTGATGGATCAGCCGATCGCGACATGATCAGGAACTCTTCTCCTCCCCAGCGAACCAGAACGTCCGACTTGCGCACCACTCGGTTCAAACGCTCCGCCACACGTTGCAGCAAGCGGTCGCCGGCGGGATGTCCGTGAACGTCGTTGACCTCCTTGAAAAAGTCCATATCGACCATGATGAAGATCAGGTCGCGATGCTCCAGATTTCGAATGTCACCGCTCCGTGCTCGTTCGTAGTTTCGCAACACCTGTCCCGATTCCGAAGCGAGAATTTCTTCCAGATATCTCCGGTTCCACACCCCGGTCAACGGATCGGTAAACGAAATTTCCTGCAGCTCAAGATTTTTTCTTTGCAGCTCCAGGCTATGCCAGCGCAAAGACTGTTCTTTGCTTTGCAATTCGTCCTTCAGCTTGCACATCTCGTCCAGATTCTGGCGCGACAGGTTCAGCAGATGAAGCAACTCCCGATCCATCCACTGTTGTTTCAGGTAAACCAGAGTGCCCATGAACAGCATCGCCCCCATGGTCAATAACAGGCGGTACGATCGCACTCTCGCCGGAGCTCCGTTGCCGAATTCCCCGCCCGCCACCATCAGCGGAGTGGAGAACACCGCGATCATCGCCAGGCGAGCGGTCCACATCTTTTGTTCCTGGCGCGGCAATTCCTGGTTCGATGGAGCCGATGAATTTCCTCGCGCCATAAATCCCACTCCCGCAAACCAGGTCATCGCCGCGACCAGCGGCACATCGTAGAGACTGCCGGTGTAATAAAGGTGATAATCGATGGCGACGCCGGCGAGAATCGATCCCGCGCTATAGAACAATGCAGCTTTGACAAACTCACGGTAGATCGTCCGCCACTCGCCCTGGCTGCGCCTCCAGACTACGGCGGCTGCCACGATCAGAAAAATTTGTTCAGCGGCGTACAGCAGGTCAAAGCTATGGCCGTACGCAGCTTCATTCGGTGAAACGTACTGCCAGGGAATGACAATAAATAAATACAGATACAGCCACCACGTGAGCAGCAAAAAGAAGTCGACCGAAATTAGCCGCAGCGAATGATCGTTCCGCTGGAGATTGGGCTGCACCGCCAGAGCAGCCATCATCGGTACGATATGCAGAAACAGCGCCACGTCGCCGACGAACGGATTCGGCACCTCCTGGCGTGCGTACACTTCGAAATAAGTCCACAAAACCTGTGTGCAAAGCCAGGTTCCGCTCCCCAGCGCCATTAGCGTCCAGAACAGCTGGGCTTTCTTGTCGCTGGTTTTGATATTCCACAGAGTGAAAATCGTTCCACACAAAAGCAGCGCTGTCTGTGTCAGGTCGCCGAAGGCCGTAAGTCCAAAGCTACGAGGCGCTAACAGAGACACGGCGACGTACACGCCCACTACGGCGCACACCACTCCCGTCCACCTGCTGGATCGAAGATGAAGGAACCCCACGTTGAAAGTCTATGTGGAGGCCCGTAGTACCGCCCGTTACCGAGGTAACCGTCCAAACGAGGAAAACGTTCATTTGGGGCGATTACTGAACGGCTATGCTGAATTCCCGGACGAACTGAAAAACATCGTGATACGAGTTGTACAGCGGCACCGGTGCCACTCGAAACGTGTCGGGTTCGCGCCAATCGCCCACAATGCCTTGATGAATGAGCCGGTCGCACAACCCACGGCCGTGCTGCGGAATTCGAATCGAAAGCTGCGCCCCGCGCCGCTCCTTTTCCGTAGGAGTGACAATCGAAAACTTCTGCGATGGAATGCCATCCAGCAGGAATTCAAGATAACTTGTCAGAGATTCGCTCTTCGAGCGCAGCCGTCCCATGCCCGCTTGCTGGAAAATATCCATGGAAGCGCGCAACACCGCGAGGCTGAGGATCGGCGGATTGCTCAACTGCCATCCCTCAGCGCCCGCCATCGGCCGGAACTCCGGCCCCATTTCGAATCGCGTCTTTTCATCATGGCCCCACCAGCCCGCGAAGCGAGGCAGATCCCACTTCCGGGCGTGGCGCTGGTGAACAAAGCATCCGGCGACGCAGCCCGGACCGCCATTCAGATATTTATAGCTGCACCAAACCGCGAAATCCGGACCCCAGTCGTGCAGCTGCAAACGCAAATTGCCGGCGGCATGCGCCAAATCGAAGCCAACCACGCAACCTTGCGCATGGCCCGCGCGCGTGACCCGCGCCATATCGAAGGCTTGCCCGGTCGCGTAATTCACGCCTCCCAGCAGGATCAGCGCGATGCTCTCTCCTGAGGCTTCAATCAGCGCCTCGATTTCTTCTTCGCGCAAGCAAGGCTCGCCTTCAGGCGGCGTTAATTCGATCAGCGAAGTTTCAGGATCGAAGCCGTGAAACTGAATCTGCGATTTCACCGCATACTGATCCGACGGAAACGCTCCGCGCTCCACCACAATTTTGTGGCGGGTCTGCGTTGGACGATAAAAAGAAACCATCATCAAATGAAGATTGACGGTGAGCGAGTTCATCACCACAACTTCGTCAGCCTGCGCTCCTACTAACTCCGCAGTCTTGTCCGTGAGCAACCGGTGGTAGGGCATCCAAGGAAATTTGGCGCGAAAGTGGCCTTCCACGCCCAGTTCTGCCCAGTCTTTTAATTCCTGCTCGATGTAAGACGCCGCAGCCCTTGGCTGCAGCCCCAGCGAATGCCCGCATAGGTAGACACAATCAGTACCGTCGATTCTCTTCGGAAACAGAAATCGATTGCGGAATTCTCCGAGCGGATCGCGCGCATCCATCGCAATCGCGAAATCTTCGCCGGGGCGAAAATCGGACTCGCTCACTGGGGAATCTCCAAACGAGTCAACTCTTTCCGGATCATTCGCTCCGCCATTTCCCAGTCAAGATCCTCCTCCCGGTCGATCCCATCGCAAAGCTTAGCCAGCATCCGGTCTTGAACCACACCGCGCGCCAAAGCCACAGAGTATGGAACACGATGAAAGGTCACCATCGCATATTTCGGCACGAACAGCCCGGGAAACCTCGCTTCCAAAGCCAGTTCCACTTTTTTGCGGAAGAGGAACCGCGCATCTCCCACGCGATCTCGCATCTCGGTAAAGTTCTCGATAGCCATGTCGGCGATCGCGTCCGCGTTGATTTTGCGCGCGCGCTCGAACTCGGCAAAAACGCGAGGCCAATCCGACCCGTAACGGTCGACCAACTCCATGAGCACGGTGCAATCCTCGAATCCGCAATTCAACCCCTGCCCAAAAAATGGAACGATCGCATGAGCCGCATCCCCCAGAAGCAACGCTCGTTCCTCATGCCACGGAAAACACTTGATCGTGACCATCGCTCCCGTCGGATTCGCAAAATAGTTGTCCGCCAGATCTGGCATGAGTTGCATAACATCCGGGAAGCGAACCGCGAAAAATTTGACCACTTCCGCAGGCGAAGCTAGGCTTGCAAAACTGTCTGCCCCTTCAAACGGCAAAAACAAAATGCAGGCGAATGTGCCGTCGATGTTGGGCAGCGCAATCAACATATGGTTGCCGCGCGGCCATATGTGCAACGCATGCGTTTCCAGAAGATGGTCTCCGCCCGCCCCCGCAGGGATCGTCAACTCCTTGTAGCCGTAGTCGAGATGCTCCTGCGAAAAAGTAAAGCCCTTTAGCGCGCGCATGTCGTTTCGAATTGCAGACGCCGATCCATCGCAGCCAATCACAACTCCGGCTTCTTGAACATTCTCTTCACCCGTTTCCTCGTTGCGCATTCGCAATGCGCCGCTTTTAAAATCGTACCCGGTGCAGCGCCGGTTGAAATGAATCGTCACGCCGTGCTCTTCGGCCGCATTCATCAGGTCGACGTTCAGCTCCCCGCGCGAGATCGAATTGATCACTTCCTGTTCGTTTTTTCCGTACGGCTGAAAAGTCAGCTCTCCTGCAACTGAGTGCATCATCCTTCCCCGCATTGGGATGATGATGCTTCGCATCCCCTCCCATACCCCGGCCTGTTGCAAGCCATGAATGCCGCGTGTCGAAAGGGCAAGGTTGATGGACCTGCCGGCTGTCATGCGCACCTTCCGCATGTCCGGCCGCCGCTCGTAGAGCTCGACAGAGAATCCTCGTTGCCGCAACAGAATCGCAAGCAAGGGACCATTCAGCCCGGCGCCGATCAGTGTGATTGTGTCAGAGGTTTTCATCAGAGCGCCGTGGGATGATTCACTCGGTCAGCAACGTCCTGGCTTCCCACAACTCCGGAAAGAATTTCTTGTCGAGGGTTAATTTCAAGTACGATGCACCGGCGCTTCCTCCGGTGCCCACGCGAAATCCAATAATCCGCTCAACCAGTTGAATATGTCGCAAGCGCCAGCTCACCACCAGTTCGTCAAACTCCGTGAGTCGTTCGCATACATCAATCCAGTCGCGATGATGGCGCTCATCTTTATAAAGCTCATGAACTGCCCGCGCCCGCGCTTCAAACCGCTCTTTTTCTGTCGCGCCATGGCTCGCCGGAGCCAGTTTGCCCATCGACTGCAAAGCTCCAAAAAACGCGTCGCGCAGCGAAGGCTCCTCCAAACGATGCTTCAACCGCGCGTACGCTTCCGGCGTGGGCCTGTGGTAGCGAAGCATTTTCTCATCTTTCAGCCCGCACAAAAATTCGATCTCGCGAAACTGTTCGGATTGAAATCCGCTCGCCGGCTCGAGCAGCCCGCGAAACGCCAGAAAATGCGTAGGCAACATCGTTTCCAGAATTGTGAACTGTTCCACCAGAACCCGGGTGATCTCCGTGCAACGCCGCAGAAGCCGCGCCGCTTCATACACTTCATCGCGCGATTGCGCGGCATCTCCAGCCCGGCGCAGGTTTGCTACCACCGCATCCAGATCGTGCAGCAATTCCTTGAACCACAGCTCGTAAGTCTGATGCACCAGGATGAACAGCATCTCGTCGTGATGCGGTGGCACCGACTGGGGCCGCTGCAGTTCCAGCAACTCCGGAACCTTTAAATAAGAGCTGTACGTTAATTGCTCCGGCTTGGGAAGGATCGGAGCTTGATCCGTCCGCTCCTGATCCGCCGCCTTGCGCTCGCCCTCAGCCAAATTCAAAAACCGCATCGCATTCCCGCTCAGCAGCTTGGTCTTGGCATGCTGCGGCAAGCTGCTTTGCCGAATCAGAGATCCCACGCGCTCTTCGCCTAGCGGGAACGGATAATCCGATCCGAGCATCACGCGGTCAATCCCCATGGTCTCAACCAAAAAGCCCAGGGACCTTTGATCGAACACGGCAGAATCGACAGAGAAGCGATTGACGTAATGACTGGGAGGATGTTCGCACTCTCCTCGCGCTACTGGATGATGATGCCATGCATTTTCCAGTCGTCCGAGCAGAAACGCAAAACTCCCGCCGCCATGCGCAAAACAAATTCGCAGCGTATCCGGCAGTCGATCGAACGCTCCACTCAAAATCATCGCAACCACCGAGAGTTGCGTTTCCGCCGGCATCCCCACCGTCCACGGCATCATGTACTTCGGCATTCGCTCGCGCCCAAACATTTCCCAGGGATGCACCAGCACCGCCGCGCCTTCATTCGCACAGTGATGCAGAAACGTCACCACTCCCGCATCGTCCAGATTCTTATCGCCAACATGATTGCCAATTTGTACACCGAGATGCCCATCCCCCATGCAGCGGCTCAGTTCCTTGCAAGCCGCATCCACATTTTGCAGCGGCACCTGGCACAGCGTTTTCAATCTTCCTTTTCCGCGGCTGCAAAGTTCGAGCGCCGCATCATTAAACAATCGTGCGCAATCCAGCGCATGTTCCACCGGACGATCGTAGGCAAACAGCACCGGGGTGGCCGACATCACCTGCAGGTCCACGCCATCACGATCCATTTCCTGCAGCCGAAGTTCTGGGTCCCAGCACGCCGAATAAATATGGCGAAAGAATCGCTCTCCCACCATAATGTCTGCCTTCCCCGGCTCGGTGTGCTTGATCCACGGCCAATCCGGCGTTCCGTAACGTGCCGCGAGATCAGGCCATGAACTCGGAAAAAAATGATTATGTATGTCGATGACTTGCATGATTTACTTGCCTGATATTACTTGCCAGGATGAATCGTGCCGCAATGCCCACACTTGCGCAGGTTCTCGTTGCCGTAGAACTGCTCAAAAATCGGCGGCAAATCTTTCACAATACTTGTCAGCTGCAACTCCGCGCGATGCACCAACTGATGGCAATTAGGGCAATACCATTCGAAAGCGTCGAGCGAACCTTCGGGCCGCGGAACCTCGATCACAACCCCGATCGTATCCGCCGGCCGCTGCGGCGAATGCCGCATGTGCTTCGGCAGAAGAAAAATGTCGCCTTCCTTGATTGCCACTTCCACCGGAGGCTTGCCCGGCGCTTCCATCAGCCGCAGTGAAATATTCCCCTTCAACTGATAAAAAAATTCCTCCGTCGGATCGTCGTGATAATCGCGCCGCTGGTTCGGGCCGCCGACCACGGTCACCATCATCTCGCCGTCTTCCCACACCTGTGCGTTGCCTACTGGCGGCTTCAACTTATCTTTATTCTCATCGATCCATTTCTGGAAGTTGAAGGCCCGCAAATTTTTGATGGACGCCATCGTCCCTCCTCATTTCACCGGCTTATACGCTACGGCCTTGATCTCGATCAGCAAGTGCGGATGGGGCAACTCGCGCACGCCCACCGTAGTTCTCGCAGGACCGTCATATCCAAAAACTTGCCCATACACTTCGTTGTAGCCCGCGAAGTCGTTCATGCTCACAAGAAATGTGGAAATCTCGACCAGATCCTGCAACTGCGCTCCGGCGCTCTGCAGGATGTCGCGAATGTTTTCGATCACCGCACGCGTCTGCACCCGAATATCAAGCTTCACGTTCCCCGATGAATCGATCTCCGCTCCGGCGATCGAATCGTCTGCGCGCCGCGAACTCGTACCGGAGACAAACAGAAAATCCCCCGCGCGCTTTAGGTGCGGATACTTACCCCGCGGTGTCGCTTTGCCTTCGACGATTTTGCTCTGCGTGCCGCTCATCTGCTTTGGTCGTGAATATTCCTACAGTCGAATGCAAATATTGTTCAGCTCGGAATAAAAATTGAGCGAGTGTATTCCGCCCTCGCGTCCGATTCCAGAAAGTCCCGCGCCGCCAAAAGGAGTTCGCAAATCGCGCAGAAACCAGCAATTCACCCACGTAATCCCCACCTTCATCTGCTGCGCTACGCGATGTCCACGCTTCAGGTCGCTGGTCCAGATCGAGGCCGCGAGTCCGTATTTCGTATCGTTGGCCATCGAGACCGCCTCTTCTTCCGTATCAAACGGAGCGACATGGCACACGGGTCCGAAAATTTCTTCCTTCACACACCGCGCCGACTCCGCCAGTCCAGTATAGATGGTTGGCTGCACGTAGAATCCGCGATCGCGCTCGTCTGCAAACGTCGGAATGCCGCCGCCTGTCACCACGGTCGCTCCCTCTTCGCGCGCCAGTTCATAGTAAGAAAGAACTTTCTCCCGATGCTGCGCCGAAATCAGCGGGCCCAGGTTCGTCTTTTCATCTGTCGGCCAGCCTGCGATCAGCGCTTCCGCCTTTCGCTTCAACGCATCCACGAATGAATTGAAAATCTTGCGTTCCACATATACACGCTCGGCGCACAAACAGACCTGCCCCGTATTCAGAAATACCGCATCTGCGATTCCATTTACTGCTTCTTCAAAATTGCAGTCCGCAAAAATAATCGCCGCGTTCTTTCCGCCCAGCTCAAACGAAACCGGCTTCACCGTGGAAGCGACTGCCTGCATGATGGCCGCTCCGGTCCTCGATTCGCCGGTAAAAGTGATCGCGTCCACATCGGCGTGCCGGGTCAAAAACTCTCCGGCGGATCCCGGCCCGAAGCCGTGCACCACGTTATAGACTCCGTTCGGAATTCCCGCATCCCGCATCGCCTCGGCCAGGAGCGTAGCCGTCGCCGGAGTTTCTTCCGAAGGTTTCACAACTACGGCGTTTCCGCAGGCCAGCGCTGGCGCAACTTTCCAGGTGAGCAATAACAACGGCAAATTCCACGGAGTAATAATGCCGACGACGCCCAGCGGTTTTCGAACCGCATAATTCAAGGCGGCGGTTCCGTCGGGACTCTCGGTCTGAAACGCTTCCACTCCCGCCATCTTCACCAAGTCGGCAAACACGCGAAAGTTCGCCGCCGAGCGCGGAACGTCGAGTTTTCTCGCCAGCGAAACTGGCTTGCCCGTGTCGGCAACTTCAGCTTGAACGAAGCACTCGAATCTTTTTTCAATCGTATCGGCCACGCGATGCAATCGCGCTGCGCGTTCGCGAATACCCAGTCGGCTCCACTCCCCGCTCAGCGCGCGCCGTGCTGAGCGCACGGCCTCGTCCACCTGCGCGGCGTCCGCTTCGGTGACTTGTGCAATCACCGTGCCGTCCGCGGGATTCACATCGGCAAACTCCCGCTTGCCACCTACGAAACGGCCGTCAATATAGTTTTGGATTATTTTCACGAAATCCCCAGGCGGGTCTCGGCAATCGTAGCAGGGCGGCTTGAGGCGAGGCAATGTTCGCGGGCAACCTCAGCCCTGCCGCTGTTTCAAATAGCGCCCCAACGCATCGCGCCACGAAGGCGTTTCAATTCCGTAGCCATTCAGCCTCGTCGGTGACAAAACAGAATACGGTGGACGCGGTGCCGGACGCGCCATCTGCTGGCTGCTCACCGGACGCACAGTCGTGGCGAACCCCGCGCTCTTTACAATATCTTGCGCAAATTCAAACCACGTGCAGTCGCCGGAATTAGTCGCGTGCACAATCCAACTGCCATTCTTCCGGCATAACTGGATGATGGCACGCGCAAGATCGACGGCGTACGTCGGGCAACCGCGCTGATCGTTGACTACATCCAGCGCAGGCCGACTGGCCGCCAACTTCAAAATCGTATCTGGAAAGCATTTTCCGCCGACTCCGAAGAGCCACGACGTTCTCACGATGCAACAATCCGGAATTATCTCAAGCAGTCTGATCTCCGCTTCGGCCTTGCTGCGTCCGTACGCGCTCTGCGGATTTCGCGCATCGCCAGCCTCATATGGAGTTGTCTTCTTCCCATCGAAGACATAATCGGAGCTGAGAAACATCATCCGCGCCCCGCACGCTTTTGCCGCGTTGGCAACATTCATCGTGCCGTCGCGATTAACCGCAAATGCCAGGTCCGGATTGCTTTCGCATCCGTCAACATCGGTGTAGGCGGCGGCCAGTACAATCCAGTTGGGGCGTGTTTCCTGCACTACCTGCTGCACGCGACTTGCATCGCGAATATCCACGTCGCGCGAGCCGAGACCGGTCACCGCATCGCCGGTCCACTCGCGCATCAGATCTTTTCCGAGCAGGCCGGTGGCTCCAAAAATTGTAATTCGCATGATTCGGTAAGAAATGGACTCAATCGAAAACTCGAATTCAATCGAAAACTTCAGCATCACGCAAGGCCACACCCTGCTGGTCTTTTGCTGAGACAATGGGTGCCGAAACAATCGGATCCCCGTCCAAGCCCCAATCGATCTTCAGTTGCGCATCGTTCCATGCCAGCGTGCGTTCGTATTCGGGAGCGTAGAAATCAGTGGCCTTATAGAGCACATGAGCTTTTTCCGAAATCACGCGGAAGCCGTGCGCCAGTCCCGCAGGAATCCACAACATCCGCTTGTTCTCGCCCGACAAACGCACCACCTCCCAACTTCCGAACGTTGGAGAACTTTTGCGCAAGTCGACGGCGACATCAAGGATTTCCCCTTCGGCAACCCGCACCAACTTCCCCTGCGGATGCTTCACTTGATAATGCAACCCGCGCAGAACGTTGCGCGACGAGCAGGAATGATTATCCTGCACAAACGGCTCTGTAATCCCCACGGCCGCCATCGCCTTCTGGTTGTAGCTCTCAAGAAAAAAACCGCGCTCATCGCCAAACACGCGCGGCTCCAAAATGAACACACCGGGCAAGGAAGTCGAAATTTTCTTGAACGAATTCATCTCTGCGCGAACCGCTGAAACCGCATTCATCAGAATACTTTCTCCCGTAAAAGTTGCAGCAGGTAAGCGCCATAACTATTATTCTTCATCGACTCGCCGATCGCGCGAACTTCTTTTTCGCCGATGTAACCTGAGCGAAACGCAATCTCCTCCGGACAAGCCACCATCAACCCCTGCCGTTTCTCGATCGCCTGAATGTACAGCGCGGCGTCCATCAACGACTCATGCGTGCCCGTGTCCAGCCACGCCATGCCGCGTCCCATTACCACCACCTCAAGCTGTCCCCGTTCGAGATACGCTTTGTTCACGTCGGTAATTTCGAGCTCGCCGCGCGCGCTGGGCTTCAGCGATTTCGCAACCTTCACTACCTGGTCGTCGTAAAAATAAAGTCCAGTGACCGCGTAGCGCGACTTCGGTTTCGCTGGCTTCTCTTCGATGCTTAAAGCCCGTCCCGCAGCGTCGAATTCCACTACTCCATAGCGCTCGGGATCGTGCACCGGATACGCGAACACGCGCGCTCCGCGCGCCTTTGCCGTTGCCTCGCGCAGATCCTTCGCCAGATCGTGCCCGTAAAAAATATTGTCGCCCAGCACCAGGGCGCAAGGACTGCCACCAAGAAATTCTTCGCCGACTAAGAACGCCTGCGCAATTCCCTCTGGCTTGGGCTGCACTTTATATTGCAGTCGAATTCCAAACTGGCCCCCGTTTCCGAGCAGCGCTTTAAACTTTGGCACATCTTCTGGCGTGCTGATAATCAAAATGTCGCGAATCCCCGCCAGCATTAGCGTGCAGAGCGGGTAATAAACCATGGGCTTGTTGTAAACCGGCAGCAGGCTCTTGCCCATGGCATGAGTCACGGGATACAAACGCGTTCCCGATCCTCCCGCGAGGATGATTCCCTTGTAACCCGTATTCGAAGATTGCATCATGGAGAAATATTTGCGGGTTGCGCCTGTATCAAACGGAGTAGTGGGTCTCAATCCACTGCCGGTAGCTTCCGCTGGTCACGGCGCGTACCCATTCTTCATGTTCTAAATACCAGCGGACCGTTTTGCGAATTCCACTCTCGAATGTTTCTTTCGGCTTCCAGCCCAGTGCGCGCTCGATTTTGGTTGCGTCCATCGCGTACCTGCGGTCGTGGCCCGGACGGTCCTTCACAAACGTGATCAGATTGCGCCGCGGCGTTTCCGTGCGTCCTGCGATTTCATCCACGATGTCGCAGATGGTTTCCACAATGTCGATGTTGCGCTTCTCGTTCCAGCCGCCAATGTTATAGGTCTCTCCAACTTTACCGCGGGCGAGCACGGTCGCAATCGCTTCGCAGTGGTCCTCAACATAAAGCCAGTCGCGCACGTTCTTGCCATCGCCGTAAACCGGAAGCGACTTGCCATCGCGCGCATTGAGGATCATCAGCGGTATCAATTTTTCCGGAAACTGAAAGCGCCCATAATTGTTCGAGCAATTCGTAGTGAGCGTGGGCAGACCGTAGGTGTGATGGTAGGCACGCACCAGATGGTCAGACGCCGCCTTCGACGCCGCATAGGGACTATTCGGTGCATACGGAGTGCTTTCCGAAAACGCGGGATCGCCCGCTCCGAGCGAGCCATACACTTCGTCGGTGGAAACGTGCAGAAAACGGAAGCTCGTTTTCTCCGCTTCTTCCAATTTTCCCCAATACGCGCGTACTTCTTCCAGGAGCGCAAAAGTCCCATCCACATTCGTTCGGATGAAATCATCCGGTCCGCGGATCGAGCGATCGACGTGGCTCTCCGCCGCAAAGTGCACAATGGCTCGCGGCTTGCGCCGTTCGAGCACGCCTTTCACCAGCCCGCGGTCGGCAATATCTCCATGCACAAACTCGTACCGGAGGTCACTTTCAATCGCCTCCAGATTTTGCAGATTCCCCGCATAGGTGAGTTTGTCCAGATTAATAATGGAAGCCGAATCCGGCTGCAAATGCTGCAGGATGAAGTTCGATCCAATAAATCCTGCTCCGCCGGTGACGAGGATCGAATTTTCCATATGGTTGTGAAAGTGTAAACAACCGGCGGCCTTACAGCCGCGCGTCTCGCGAACTTTTAATTGTAAACAAAAAGGACGGGTTTCCCCGTCCTCATGTTGGTGCATCCGATTTGCAGGTGGTTCTAAAGGTTCTCCGGCTGGAAACGATTTCACCCAGTAGAGCAGGGAAGAGCAGGCTCAGAGGAAGGCGCGGAAACGACCCCAGGGGCTATAAAGCCGACAGTGAAGCAAGTTACTTATCGCAGCCTTGAAGCGCTGCGCCACCCAAAATCCAGCGCAATGCCGGGTTTTTTCGCAGCCTCCAGAAGCTGTGTCCACCGCTTGAGATTTTAGTCGATCGCTAGCGGCGTCCAGCGCATCCGTCGGTTCATCCTACCTTGCGTTCGATCGAGGGCTCGACGCTGGCCACGCGACCGCTCGGTTTTCTCGGCGCCATCGCATTTGGCTGCCATCCCATCATTTCGAAATACACACGCTCAATTTCCCGCGCGATACCCGACCACTGATAGTGTTGGCGAACCCGGCGCCTTGCTGCCTCTGCCGCCGCTTCGCGCACTGCCGGATTCGCAATCAAAAATCGCAGCCGGTCAGCCAAATCTGCCGAATCGCCGCAGCGGAACGTGAAGCCCGCATCGCCAATCGCCTCCCGATTTTCCGCCACGTCGCTGCCGACCACGCAAAGGCCGGCTCCCATCGCATCGAGCAACGCGAGAGACAATCCCTCGAGTTCCGAAGGCAGAACGAAAATCATGGCATTGGTCAGCAATTCGTCCAGCACTTCTCCCGAGACGCCATCGAAAATCTTGATTCGCTCGCCCGCATGAGTCCGCAGTTGCCGGGCATATTCCCGGCAATAGCTCGATGCCCCGGCCATCACCAGCTTGACCTTGGTATTCAAGCTTTCGTAGGCGTCGATCAGCAGGTGGCAACCTTTTTCCGGCGAAAATCGCCCCAGAAACAGGATGTATTCTCCAGGCTCCAGGCCCCACTCCACGATCTTCTCCGGCAAACGCCACTGCCGCAACAAACCGCCGTTCGGCACGTACGACGTCTCAGCTCCGTAGCGGGACCGGAAATGCTTCTGCAATTCCCGCGAGACCACCATCGTGCGCGTAGGCAGACTCACGGCAGCCCGCTCTCCAACCTGTAATACCGCCGAGGCCAAGCGCCCCCACTTCTTGCGCCGCCAATCCAGCCCTTGGACCGTAACTACAGTCTTCTTGCCGGCAAGCCGCGGAATAAACGAAAACAGCGCCGGACCCAGCGCGTGATAATGCACGACGTCGCACCGCCGCGCCATAACATGGATCGTGCTGAGAAACGTATGGATCAGAGTTTCCAAATGCTTGGATCGTATCGTCGGCAACCTCACCACTTGCATGCCATTGTGCTCTGCCCCCGGAGGTGTGAAGTAACTCCGGCAGTACGCCGTAACCTCGTGCCCCATTTCCGCCAGTCTTTCCCCGACCTCTTCGTAGTAGCTTTCGATGCCACTGTATTTTGAAACCACACCACGACCACCAATGAATGCTATGCGTAGCTTCCGCGGCTGAAATGACGCCTGCAGTGCAGGTTTCGGACTCCATGAGGGAACCAAAGCAAATGGCCGAAGAGAAAACAATCCGCCATCTTTCTCCTTTTTCGACGCGCCTGCATCAGCTTCCCTCTGGCGGTAAATCAGCCGCCGATAAAGGTCGATGAGCACCTCGTAGTGCGCTTCCGGCGTGTACCTCCGCTTTACCTGCTCCCAGCCCGCTCTGCCCATTTGTTCCGCCAGCTCGGGTGTCGACGCGAGCAACCGAATAGCCGAGGCTAATTCCTCAACATTTCCCACACGGTACAAAACTCCGGTCATCCCGTGCTGGATCAATTCCCGCCGCGACCCTAGATCTGTCGCGACTACAGCCCGCGCTCGCGCATGAGACTCGAGGATCGTCTTGCCTAAAGTTTCGTACGCGTGGGATGGCAACACCGTGAAGCGCGAAGCGGCAATCTCCCGGTCGAGTTCCGGTCCTGCTAATTGCCCGGCAAACTTCACGTTTTTCAAATCCAGCTCGACTGCCAGTTTTTCCAGCATGCCCCACGCCGGCCCGTCTCCGGCAATTGTCAGGCGCAGATTTGGCAACCGCTGCATGGCGCGCAGCAAATCGTCGACTCCTTTCTCAAGCGACAATCGCCCGAAATAAAGCACCGGAGCGTCCTCCGCAGACCGCTCTGAAATTGCCTGCACCCGCTGGAAGTGCGGCAGCACATCGAACTTGTCCTCATCCCATCCGTGCTCCACAAACTTGTCGCGCACAAACCGACTCGGCGCCAGAAAGCAATCCACGCACTTGCGGTAAGTACCCAACCATTTGTGGATGTAGGCCTCCGCCACCAGCGTCATGCGCGGGCCCCATCCCGGATAACATTTTTCTTGCAGCGCGTGCCAGAATTCTCCTGCTTTGCACGCCTCGCAGGCTTCTCCGCGCAGCACCAGGTTGTAGCTGGGGCACAGGACTTTAAAGTCGTTCAGGTGATAAACCACCGGAACTCGCTGCGCTTTCAGCTCCCACAAAATCGAGGGAGATAGGTGGTGATAAATGTTGCGGACGTGTGCCACATTCGGCCTGAACTCGGCAATCATCATCCGAATCCGCCGGCGTGCTTCCACGGAATAAATCGAATGCGCAGCCAGTTCTGCCTTGTGCCACCATCCGCGCGCCTTTTTGAAATCGACGTGCGGCACAAAATGCCGGTCATAGGGCGTCGGCTCGCCTCGCTCATCGACCATCGAGAACAATGCGACTTCATGCCCCCGCGATCGCAACAACTCCATAGCTTCGAAGAGATACGCCTCGGTCCCGCTGAATGGATAGTTATATTTGTTGCAAAACAACACTCGCATGGGGAGAGCTCCAGTCCTTGGGGATAACTTCGTGCGGCCCGATCCGCTCCAGAAATCGTTCGCAAAAGTTGCTCAGATTTTTTCGTCGATTAAAGTTGTGCAGAACCTGCACTCGCGCCGCGTGGCGCATCCAATCCAGGCGGCTGACCGCATAGCGGCCTTCCGCGCGCATGAACTCCTCAACAAAAACAATCCTGCTAATCAGATCGTCGAGCACTCCGGGCGAGTAAAGAAAGCCAGTCTTGCCGGGAATGACAAGCTCGGGAATTCCAGTGATCGCGGGCGCGAGCACAATTCGGCCCCGGGCCATCGCTTCCATCAGGACGAGGGGAATCCCTTCGCTTCGGCTGGTGAGCACAACCAAATCGGCGCTACGGTAAAGCGCATCCATCCGGTCCCGCGGCACCGTTCCCAGCAGCGTCACTCGATCGTGCAGCCGGCATTCGCGAATCAGCCGTTCCAGCCGTCGACGCTCCGGCCCCTCGCCCGCAATCGCACACTCGAAATCGACTCCGCGATCCCGCAGACGCTCGCAAGCCCGAAGTAGAAACGCATGATCCTTGACCGCATGCAGCCGTCCAACGGCGAGCAGAGTGAACGCATGCCGAGCGCTGTGGGCGATCCGTGGCGGCGATTGGATAGGCTCGGGCACGTCAACCCCGAGGCGCGAAACCAGAAGCTTCCCGGGATGGACTTCCGGGTAACGGTGCAAAATATGTTGGTGGTTGTATTCGGAGACGGTCACGCAGAAACGGCAATTCTGAAGTTTGGTATCGAGGTAAGCCCCGTTCAGCAGTAAGTCCGATCCGTGCAAGGTGAGGCTGAATTGCACTTCCAGCAGTCGCGCGGCCACCATCGCAATCCACGCCCCGAAATACCCGTGATGAACGTGGATGTGATCGATCCCGCGCTTTTGCAGCTTGACCGCGTAATACGCCCCCAACCAGGTGTGAAGCAATGCTCTGACTCGGCGTTGAGGAGATTCCTTTCCCCGTACAAACACCCGCATTATCAGATCAGCAACGCGATCCCAGCGGCGCAAGAGCATCGCGAGAGCTCGTAGGAGAGTGAGGAATTCCACTGGGCCTAGCGACAGAATCTCGTGCGCTTCGGCCGCGCCATCGGCTTCGCGGGTCTTCTCGCCAGACCTTCGTGCACTGCAAGCGATAATCTGAATTCGACGCCGCCGCAGCTCTTCGATCTCCTCGCCCACATAAGGCTCGACCGCAACCGGAAATCGGTTCGCGAGATAAGCTACGGTCAACACGGGATCGAAGGAACCAGGAAGATCGAGGAAGGGATTTCAAAAGGCTGCACTTGGAACTGAAAACACCGGCGAATCCTCACGCTCTTGCTCCGCCCGCCGCCGTTGCGCCGCCAACATTCCTGCCATGGTGAATAACAATCCGTTCACAAACTGATAATTCATCACTACCATCGCGGCATTCACCCAATAGACTGCGAGCAACACCGGCCATATCTTGTGAAACTGCTGATCGAGTAGGCCCGTTGCTTCATCCGTGGGAACCGCCCCCAGCCTCAGCCGAAAAATTTCCCACATGAGCCACACATACAGAACCAGGCCGAAAATGCCGTGCTCGACCAACAGCTCCAGGTACGTGTTGTGCGGATACAACTCCTTTTCCTTGTACCCACTGACGTGCCGGGCCAACTCCGAGGGCATTTGGTTCACGCCCCATCCCGTCAGTGGTTTTTCCAGAAACATCTGCCAGCCGCCCGCATAGACCGCCTGCCGGTAATCGAGGGGGCCGGATTCCCCCAGCCGGTCGGCAAGCGCCTGGCGCTGATCCTGAAAACTGAGAGCGATTAGCGATCCCATCGCAGCCGTGATCGCAAGCGCCACACAAATTCGCCGCAACCTTCGATTGTTCGAGCGGAAAATCAGAAATCCTACGCTAACCGCAAACGAAAGCCAGACCGCGCGCGTCATCGTCGCAAGAATTGCGATCGGGAGGGAAGCCAGCAGCAGCGCCGCTTTTACGCCCCGGATCCTTCCGCGCAGCACCGAATGGAGCGCCAGCAGTCCCAGCAGGTTCAGCGAAACCCCGTTGGCCACCGCCTGCAGCAATGGTCCCCGCGCCCGGTCGGCGTGATAGCCCAGACTCTCGTCTAGAATGAAGCGCGGAAAGATTAGCGACTTCGCCCCCACTAGAAAGGCGATCGAGGTGAAGCACAAATACGCCAGCACGATCAGTGCGAAGGTCTCGAAATGCCGCCGCCAGCGCTCCTCCCGAAACGCCACCGCTGCCAGATGAAACAGCGAAAACGGCACAATAAATTTCGCTGCGACCAGGCACCACGTCCGGTTGTCGAAGGGCTGGCTGGCCACGCTGGCGACGGCCATCACGGTCAGCCCGATCATGGGAAGCGTCGCCCGCTCGATCAGCAGGAATCTCTGCCGCGTCAGCAGAGCTTGCCCGGCCACGCTGATCACCAGCAAACCGAAGGCGACCCGGTCGATCTCGTAAAAAGGCACATCCGGATGCCGCAGCAGCATCGCCGTCAATGCCGCCAGAAATAGCGCCCCCGGTGCCCTGGTTATAAGGAGCAGCGGACGAAGCACAAACTCCAGGCAACGGCAGCCCGCTTCTTCCGCCCACGAAGCGGCTGGAGCCAGATCCGCGCCCCCCGCAGACCCCACGCCTCGCGTTTCCACCGGATTGAGTGACGAAGATTCCACTTCAGGCCAAATCCAATTCGTACCCTTGTAGCTCGATCGCCAGCGAGCGCTGAATCGACTCGATCGAGATCACCAGCTTCTTCTTCTCCCGCTGCATGAGCACACCCTCGAGGCCGTGCAAACAACCGCCTCGAATCCGCACTCGCTGCCCAACCTCAACGAATGGATACAACGAGAACGACACCTTTTTCTGGAGCAGCAATTGCAGGTCTTCAATCTGCTTGCGTGGAACCGCCTCGGCTTTCCCTCCGAAACTTACGAAGCCGATCAGTCCAGCGGTTTGCAATACTGCCTGCCGCGCGTTGCGCGAGAGATCGATGTTGACGAAAACGTACCCTGGAAACAGCGGAATGGCGACCGACTTTCGCCGGTCGCTCCACGCATGATTTTCCATGCGCAACGGCAAATAAGCTTC
>Ga0182024_10005483_pt1 | contig 28474 bp, 29 predicted proteins | sample P32metaG_FD_120480 | JGI IMG/M metagenome (GOLD analysis project Ga0182024, IMG submission 120480) | Permafrost microbial communities from Stordalen Mire, Sweden - P3-2 metaG (Illumina Assembly) | ecosystem: Environmental > Terrestrial > Soil > Wetlands > Permafrost | place: Sweden: Stordalen...
AGGCCATTCCAGGTCTTTGAGAATCCCCAGATACATGTTCTCCACGTCGGCCGGCGGCGGCCCGTCACTGCCATTCAGCCACACGAACACGCTCGGATGCTGCCGCAGAATGTGTATCTGGCTCTTGAGCGACGCTGCCGCGATATCGCGCTGATCCGCATGCCAGTCCTTCCAGTGTTCCCACGCGTCGCAACACGTCCAGCCAGGCATCACCAGAATTCCCAGCCCATCCGTCTTTTCGTAAAATTCCTCGCGATCCAGCCGCCCTTCCAGTCGAATCGTATTCAGTCCCATATCCCGTACATAAGACAAATCCGCATCGAGCTTGCCGGGCACCCACCGAAACAATAAATCCGGCGCCCACGCCGCTCCGCGAATCAAAACTTTGCGTCCATTTATCTTGAATAAACGAAAACCCTGCTCCGTCTGCTCCGAAGTGACTTCCCGAATCCCGAAATTCGTCGTAGCGGAATCGCTCACGTGCCCCGCGATCTCGAAAGAAATTTTCGCCGAATATAAAAACGGTTCCCCCATCGTATACGGCCACCAAAGTTGCGGGTGCGTTAGTCTCAATGCCACAAATTGTTTTGGCGAGAATCGAACGGTCTTTGTTTCACCGGCGGCCAATTGCACTGGCTGGCTGACTTTGATCTTATCGACTTCCGCGCGCAGCACGCCGCGCACCGCATGATCGGAGCTGTTCTGTAGATCGGCGTAGAGCGTGAGGGCCGCCGCCTTATAATTCGCACCCAATTTCGACGACACAAAAGGATTGCGCACCGATACCGCCGCGCTTTGCGTCAGGAACACTTCCTTCCAGATGCCCATATCCTTATCAGGAGGCGTGGGATTCCAATCCACCCAGGTAATTCCCAGATCGTCTTTCCCCGGCGCGAAAACTTCGACCGCCAAAGCATTACGCTCCCCGTGTTTCAAAAATTTCGTAACGTTGAATTCGAACGTGCGGTAAGTTCCAGCTACGTCCTTGGCATCCGCAACCTTCTGCCCATTCAGCCAGATGTTCGCCCGATAGTTGATGCCGTTAAAATGCAGCCAGTCGTTTTTTCCGCCCCCACCTGCAGGCGCCGTAAATTCCGTGCGGAACCACCACGAACAAGCAAAAGGACTCCCCACCGGCATATCCGCATTGGCGAATATTGTCTTTTCAGAAAAATACATGCCCGGAAAGTTCTTTAAATTTGTTCCATAGTTCGGATCCGGATAGGTTTTGTCCGTCACCAGAACACCCACCACCGTCGCAGGGATGTCTGTGCGGTGCCAACGCTCCGCCGCGAACCCAGCGGCGGAAATCTTGTCGCCCCCCGCTTTGTCATCGCACGACGACTGCACTTGCCAGTCTTTGTGCAGAAATGTTTTGCCGGACTCGTCATGCTGCTCCGCCTTCTTTGTAGAGGAGGAGCGTTTCAATTGAGCTGCGAGCGTAGCGGGGATGCCCAGGGAGATGACCGCGAGGGCGAGCAGGCAGTATTTGCTGAAGCCGACCATTCAAACCTCCGAAAACTTTTCTTGAGTGCCGAGCGGCCCGAACAATGACGGTTGCGCGCTATATTAAACCGATTCAATCCACCGTGTTCAGATGTTTTTAGTTTTCTAATGGAGGGCGGAAATGACGCGGAAGGGACACAAAAAGTTGGTGCCGGAGATAGGAGTCGAACCTACACGGGCGTGAGCCCGGAGGATTTTGAGTCCTCTGCGTCTGCCATTCCGCCACTCCGGCACCTCAATATCTTAGGGCAGGATTCGCTTGTCGGCAACTTTATAACCATAACCGCAGATAAGGAATCGTCGTTCAGGATGGAAGATTAGTGACGCACTACTTGGGCGGCCGGCACAGACAGCACCGGAGGCCGCGCAGAGAAAAACTTTACCGCGTTTTTGCCGATGGTTTTGGTCGTGCGCTTGTTCCACACTGCGCCCATCAACATGGAAACGCCCGGCACCACGCCATTCACAAACGAACGGCGCAAAAGTTTGTAGCCCAACTTTTTAGCGAAACGCTTCAGCACTTCGAATGACTCCCGTTTTGCATAATAGCGCCCAACTACTGCCGCGGATATTTGCGCGCCAGACTTAGCCGCCTCTTTGCTCAACCCCTCAACGGCCGCCCCGCCAAATGCGAAATTCATAATCGCCAGCAGGTCATCGGGATTTTTTTCTGGATCGAGCGTCACGCCATACAAAGCCGCCAGCCGCGCCACCAATTGCAACTGGATCCGCGCGGTAAAAAATACTTCCGAGCAGATAGCGGTTGCCGCCACCGCTATGTTCACCGGCAAACCAATCACGCCTTCTCCGGCCGTGAAGAGTCCCACCAGCTCATCGGCCGACACAGCAGCGCCCGTGATTGCCCCAGCTAGCGCCGCTTTATTGCTCGCTGAAGCAATCAGCTTCTCCGCAATCTCGGCGCGTGTGCGCCCCGGAAATACAAGAGGGAACGATTCCTTGGTGGCATTCTGCGAATAGTGGCGAAACGTTTTCTCCATCAGCTGAAAAAGCCATTCGCCACTTTTAAATCCGGACCATCCGCCCATCTGCTTAACTTCTACCGCTACTTCTTTTAACTGCTGGCGAATGGCATCTGTCGCGGCACTTTTATTCATTGCCCACCCAATGGAATCAACTTTCGAGACAATTCATCATTTACCCACTCTGGGGGATACGCTTTAAGCATACGGCTCTTTCCACATCGCAGATGTGGAAAGTTTGGACGCACTGCCGCATCACCACGTTTTGATTCGCGGTACACTTGGTTTGGTTCACTTTTATGGCCGCGATAGAACAAACCACTCCAGCCACTCCTCCCGCCAATAAGGCTTTTTCGGTCGTGAAAGGCATCCTTGCCGGCAGTCTTCTGACCATCGCGTTCATTGGAGCTGCGGTGTGGTTGTCTACCGGCGTAGGTCTTCTGCATCTGATGGGATTTATGCGCAATGGCGGTATGCACATAAATGTGGACCAGCCCACCGTAGTGCGCCAGATCCAGCAATTGCAGAAACTGGAAACGATCAGCTATACCATGGACAAAATCATCGGCGGCGCGCGCGACAATCCTTACCTGCCAAAGTTTTTGGCTGGCGACCGCATCCTTCTCGTCGTGCACGGTGAAGTAGTAGCTGGCGTGAACCTCGCAAACATCAAAAGCAGCGACGTCAGCGTGCAGGGCCATAACATTTCCTTACGGTTGCCGCCCGCCGAAGTCTTCAGCATACGCATCGACAATGCCAAGAGCCGCGTTTATTCCCGCGATACCGGATTATTTTCATCTCCCGATCCCAATCTGGAAAGCGAAGTGCGCGAAGAAGCCGAACGCCAGTTGCAGCAATCAGCATTGGTGGATGGGATCTTGAAGTCCGCGGACCAGAATGCGCGCAATACCGTCACGGGGATGCTCACAGGTCTGGGATTTACACAGGTAGCACTGCAATAATCTAATCCGCGCCTTTCGCCGTGACTTTCGATTTTCCCAATTTATTAAAATCTTTTACAAAAATTCGTAGCGCGGAGTTCGAGGAAATCTTCGAATAACCCGCCGCAATCTGATCTTTGTAACGATCCAGAAAGAAATCGAACGGATCCGTGGGATCCATATCGATCAGAGTCATATCCACATCCGTCATCGTTAGTTTCCCGAAGCGTAGCCGGTTCCCTCGAAACGAGATGTAGTTGCCAGCCTGGCGCGCTTTCGTCGCGCGATTCTTGTCCCCAAAGGTCAGCACGATCGTATTGCCTTCGATGCGTGTCGCGGTGACGCGCCCCTCCATATGCGGAGCCGGAAAAACCAGCGAAGGATCGAGCACTAAATCGTCACCGCGAGCTTCGATCCCCGGAAGTTTGCCATTTTTGATTAAGTCCGCAATCTCCACTCCAAGTAAATTCATAATGCCTTTCACCGGAACATGCAGCGCCTTCACTTTTCCCGTGCGCAACAAAATCTTCCCATCATCAGTCGGACTCAGCGTGCTTTCCGTTTCAAATGGAATAGTGCCGACATCATGCAACTTGCCCTTTATCTTCAAATGCCCATTCTCAATGCTCATCGAAACGCCCTTGAGCGGGCTGTTAGCCCGCGCAAATACATACGAGTTGAATACACTTGCGAGGTCTCCAGCCGCAATGTTGATTTCCGCATACCCAATGCGCAGCCGGAATGAATTCCTATCATCAAAAATGGGAAGCTCAGCGCCTTCGGTAGGCAGCAGCTCTCCGCTCAGCGTTTTGATGTACACCGTCGCCGATTCCGTAAAGTGATACCTCACATTCTTCATTTGAGTCTGCACCGCGGCGTTGCTATCGCCTTGCCGTGAATTTGCTTGCGCGCCAACCCGCGGCACCGCGGCGGACACCAGCACAAGCATTAAGCACCAAGCGCCCGCTAGAAATCCCCTCAACAAAAATGACGCAGCAAGCCGCCAGTTCTTTTTCAATCCGATATCTAGTGCGCTCTCCACGATTTTCGCGACCCCCGTTTTTGCTTCATGCAAATAACATAGTGCCAAGAAGTTTGACTGCGTAGCGATACCAATATGAATCTGCTAGACTGGCGCGACTTTGCACAATAAAACGCGAAGACGTTTTTTAATCGAAGCAGTTTCGACTTTCGCTGGCGCGGCCTTGCTCCCCAGCATGGCCACCGCATCGGCCGACGCCGCACAACCCAGCATGCGCTTTCCGGAGCAACCTCGAGAGCGCATCGCCATCGCTTCGTACCCATTCAGGGACTACCTAGCAGCGCGAAAAGATGAACTCGGCAGCCACAAACTTGAACTCAAGGATTTTTCAGCACACGTAGCTGAGAAATTCAATATCAGCAAGATCGAGCCCTGGAGCGAACACTTCCGCACGCTCGACCACGATTATCTGCAGGAAATACGCGCAGGTGTGGAAAAAGCCGGCGGCATGATCGTCAATATCGCAGTCGATGGAGAGCATAGCCCTTACGCCGCAAACAAAGCCGAGCGCGAAAAATATGTGGCCTTCAGCAAGCAGTGGGTAGATGCCGCCGCCACCGCGGGATCGCCCAGCATTCGTAGTAACATGCCCAAGGCTAGCGATTCAGAACCGGACACTCAACGCGCCGCCGATAGTTTGTCTCAGGTGGTACAGCACGCCGCCACAAAAAATATCGTCGTAAATCTGGAGAATGACAATCCTCTCAGCGAGGACCCCTTTTTTATCGCGCAGGTAATCGAGAAAGTGAACAGCCCCTTGCTGCACGCGCTTCCCGATTTCGCCAATTCCCTGGTAACCGGGCGCGCAGACCCTGCGTACCAGGGAGTGCAGGCGATGTTCGCGCATGCCTATAACATCTGCCACGTCAAAGCTCTTGAAACCAATGAGCAGGGCAAGGAATTTCGCGTGGACATGCCCAGAACATTTGGCATCCTACGTAGCGCGCATTATAAAGGTTACTGCTCCATGGAATTCGACAGCCCCGGCGATCCCTACAAAGGAACCAGCGAATTAATCGAGACCACGCTAAAATATCTCTCCTAGCCCCTGACCATGCCCACTTCGCAAACGAAATGCCCAACACAGGAGGTCTGTTCATGATTGTAGGCGTGCCCCGAGAAATTTCTCCGGGGGAAAGACGCGTGGCTCTGGTCCCGGCCGTCATTCCCAGTCTGACAAAGGCGGGGATGGAGGTGGTCATCGAGGCGGGTGCCGGTGCCAGCGCCGGTTATCCTGACGCAGATTACACTGCCAAAGGCGCGCGCGTCGTTCCCGATCGCGTGGAAGTATTTCGCACCGCCGACGTTATTGTGCAGGTGTTGTGCTACGGCGCGAACGACAAAACTGGACAAGCCGACGTCCCGCTTCTACGCCGCGACCAAGCCCTAATCGGATTTTTGCGCCCGCTCGGCTCCACGGGCAGCGTGCAGGAAATTGCCGCAAGCGGCGTCAGGGCCTTCGCTGTGGAATTAATGCCGCGTATCACGCGCGCGCAAAGCATGGACGTGCTTTCGTCCATGGCCACCATCAGCGGCTACAAAGCCGTGCTCCTCGCCGCTGATACTCTGCCGCGTATTTTTCCCATGCTCTCCACTGCCGCCGGAACAGTCACTCCTGCCCGTGTCTTTGTGATTGGCGCAGGCGTTGCCGGCCTTCAGGCCATCGCCACTTCCCGCAGGCTGGGTGCGGTAACTTCGGCGTACGACATGCGCCCCGTCGCCAAAGAACAGGTCATGAGTCTGGGCGGCCGCTTCGTGGAGCTGCCCATCGAGGCCAAAGACGCACAGGACGCCAGCGGTTACGCACGCGCCCAGGATGAAGAATTTTACAGAAAGCAGCGCGAATTACTCGGCCAGGTAGTCTCGGAAAGCGATGTGGTCATTACCACCGCGGTGATCCCAGGAAAAAAAGCGCCCACCCTCGTTACCGCCGAGATGGTGCAGAAAATGGCGCCCGGCTCGGTCATTGTTGATCTTGCTGCCGAGCGCGGCGGAAATTGCGAACTCACCCATCCCGGAGAAATCGCCACGGAACATGGCGTGACAATCATCGGCCTTTTCAATCTCGCCAGCACCGTTCCGTATCACGCCAGCCAGATGTACGCCAAGAATTTGACCACGTTCCTTCTGTACATAATTAAGGATGGAAAACTACGTCTGGATGCCCAGGACGAAATTATTCGCGAGACCTTACTGACCGACGGCGGAGAAATTGTGAACAAAAGACTACGCGAACTTTATTCTTTGCCACCTTTGGCCGCTCCGGTAGCTGCTGGCGCGGAAGGACATAAATCATGAAACTCGATTTTCTCACCAGTCTCTATGTCTTCATGCTCGCCGGTTTCATTGGCTTTGAAGTGATACGCCGCGTCTCACCACTCCTCCATACGCCGTTAATGTCGCTGACCAACGCACTCGACGCCATCGCCGTAGTGGGCGCAATTATTTTGGCCGGCGAACATAAAACCAATTTCTCCGCCATCCTCGGAACCATCGCCATTGTCGCCGCCACCAGCAACATCGTCGGCGGCTTCCTCATCACCGACCGCATGCTCAAGATGTTTAAAGTAAGCGGGCCAAAGAAATCATGATGTCAGAGTTTGCCTCTACACAAATCATCGAAGTCACTTACCTGATTGCCACCGTGCTTTTTATTTTGTCGTTGAAGTGGATGAGTTCGCCCGCCACCGCCCGTCGCGGCGTGTGGGCAGGCGAATTTGGGATGTTGCTGGCCGTCGCCGGAACCCTGCTGCATCGCGGCATCATCGATTACAAATGGTTAGCCGCCGCGCTGGTTCTGGGCACCATCATCGGCGTCCCCCTCGGCAAAGTAGCCATGACCGCGGTCCCGCAGCGAACCGCACTGAGTCACGCGTTCGGCGCATTGTGCGTCACTCTTGTCGGCACAGCCGAGTTTTATCTTCGCGCGCCATCCGTCCCGCCCTTCATGATGGCCGTTCTCGGCATGGAAGTAATTCTCGGCTCGCTCACCTTCACCGGAAGTTTGATGGCTGCCGGAAAGTTGCAGGAAATCCTGCCGCAGCGCCCCATCACCTACAAAGGCCAGAACTTGGTCAACCTCGGGGTCCTGGCCATCGCCGTAATTGTCGCAATAATCCTGGTGTTGCATCCGGAGCGCGTCTATCTCTACCCGCTGATCGTTATTCTGCCGCTGACCTTTGGCGTGCTCATGATCATTCCCATCGGCGGCGCGGATATGCCCACGGTCATCTCGCTCTTGAATTCATACGCCGGATTGTCCGCCGCAGCCATGGGCTTCGTGCTCGATAACAAGTTGCTGATCATTGCTGGTGCACTCGACGGCGCCTCCGGCTTCATCCTCTCCGTAAATATGTCCAAGGCCATGAACCGTTCCTTCTCAAACGTTCTGTTTGGCGCCTTCGGTCAAGAACAAGCCAGCGCCGCGGCAGGAGCCGAAACCCGCGCCGTGCGTAGCGCCAGCGCGGAAGAAGCCGCCGCAATCCTGGGGGCCGCCAATAAAGTTATCATCGTGCCCGGCTATGGCATGGCCGTTTCGCAGGCGCAACACAAAGTTCGCGAACTTTACGATGCGCTCACAAAACGCGGCGTCGACGTGCGCTTCGGAATTCACCCTGTCGCCGGACGCATGCCCGGCCACATGAATGTGCTGCTCGCCGAGGCGGATATCCCCTACGACAAATTGATGGAGATGGACGACGCCAACGGCGACTTTGCGCAGACCGATGTGGCCCTCGTGATTGGCGCCAACGACGTAACCAATCCGGCCGCTCGCACCGATGCCAGCAGCCCAATTTACGGCATGCCCATCCTGGACGTAGACAAAGCTCGCACCGTTATGGTCATCAAGCGCGGTATGAGCGCGGGCTTCGCTGGCATCGATAATCCACTTTATTATTCTGACAAAACGCTGATGTTGTTTGGTGATGCCAAGTCCTTCGTCGGTTCGATTGTGCGGGAAGTCACCGGTGGATCTGGGCACTAGGCCACGCGCTTAGAGCCATTGATAGCGTCATAAGCCTCTTATAGTAGTTATAGAATGTTCACCGCGCGCGCCGCGATCAAAACAATTATCGCCAGCGAAATCAGCGACTGCGCCATCATCCCCAGTTTCGCGCCACGAGACAGCACCGCCGTATCTGTAGGAGAGAAGGCCGTGCTGGTATTAAAGGCCAGAAAAAGATAATCGACAAACTGCGGTGACCAATCGGCCCGTGCTTTCCTGTCCTCCGCCGATTGCTTGCCGCTCTCCTGTTGCAACATCTGCGGAAATAGAAACGCGCTGTTCAGCATCCCTTTAGGCCGCGCGCGCTCATGCGGACCGCCGGCGTCGAGTCGCCAGTACCAAAGCGCAAAAACCAGAATATTGGTGAGCCATAGCCCTACCGCAGAGCGCAACAGCGCCTCCGAAGCCTCACGATGTTTCGGAAGCCCTTCAATCAGAAACCCCAGCGATGCGATCATAGCCGCAGTAATCACGCCATTGGCCACCAGCGTGAGGGCGCGGGTGATCCCCATATTCCCGCGCCCGTGTGCGATCACTATGGGGATCAGTAGAAAGACAACCACAGCCAACAACAGCCAAGGGGGACCAACAGAAAGGGCTGGCGGCAGCGCCAGATAAAGACAAGCGTCTGCCAAAATAGCAATGATCGCAGGCCAGTGCGGAACTTTAGGCAATTCGTTAGGTGTTTTCGGGGCACCGTGGACTTGAGCCATCGGCAAAAAGTATACGCGGAAAAACAATCTGAAAACCTCGCTCAACTCAGTTTTGGATCGTGGGTTGGCGACACTTACGAAAGGCCGTGACGGCAAATATATTTCAAGAGAGCTGTAGCCACCTGCTGGCGCCGCTCATCCAAGAACCAAGCAGGGAGGCTGGATATGGACGGAACCTTCGGAATCACCACAACTCATTCACCGAAAGTTAGCGCCGCGCTCTTGGCGATTCGCATCGCCAGCGCACTGGCGTTCTTGTATCACGGCGCTGCTATTACGTTTGGCGCTTTTGGCGGGCCGGGCCCTGAGAAATTCGCAGCTTTCACGCATATGCCACTTGTCGTAGCTTACCTCGTGGGACTGGCGCAGCTTGCTGGCGGCCTGGCTATGTTGACTGGAGTTTTAATTCGCGTGGGGGCCGTCTGCATCATAATCGTGATGCTGGGCGCGATTTTTCTGGTGCACCTGCCGCATGGTTTCGATATCGGCCACGGCGGGATGGAGTACGCGCTCACGCAACTTCTGGTGGCTTTTGCCTTATTGTTGACCGGGCCAGGCGCGTACTCGCTGTCGCGCTCCTTACCGGCATCGCTGCGCAGGTTATAATTTGCTCAGTTACGTTGCCTCTGCATCCGGATAACAATTTTCTGGGGCCGCGAAATCCTCAAATCACGATTTTTTCTATGTCGGCGCTAGGAATGATACCCTCGCGCACGATTTTCCACTCATCGCCCCGCAGCACCACAATAGTGGACGAGAGAGAAGTCCCCAGATCGCCGACATCCAGGATCAGTGGCAACCGGTCCCCAAGCTGCTCCTGAACTTGCACCCCGCTGATGCAGGAAGGGTGTCCTGAAAGGTTAGCGCTCGTCCCAGTGATGGGCCCGTCGAACTCGTCGATGAGCGCCGCGATTATCGCGCTTCGTGGCAAACGCAAAGCCACGCGCCCGGTGTTGGCAGTGACTTTCAGCGGCAGACGATGCCCGGCATCGACCACCAATGTCAGCGCTCCCGGCCAAAATTCATGCGCTAGTCGCAGAAAATTCTCCGGCACGTCGCGCGCGAGCAGCAAGGCCTGGTCAATGGAATTCACAAGAATCGGCAGAGCGCGAGTTTCTGGCCGGCCCTTCACTTTGTAAATTTCTTCCACCGCCGACAAATTAAACGGGTCGGCGGCCAGGCCGTAGACCGTATCCGTGGGCACCGCCACCACGCGACCACGCGTTAGAAAATCTGCCGCGTAACGCAGCAGGTTGGGTTCCGGGGAATGCGCGTTGACGCGCAACAATTCTGACGCCAATTTTGGGCCTTGGGCGAAGTTGAAAATCCACGCGCAGCGCTTCGCGTCGCTGATATTGCTGCCGGGGACGCTACCACAGGGTGTACGCCTGTGCAATAAGTACGGGCTCGAATGTCGGTAGCACATGATATGTCCGCATTAATTAGCACGTGAAACGTCCGCTTTAGCGCGCCGCTAAGGTAGGGTTCGATAAGGACAAATTATAGAAGCTAGGAACGGGAGTTCAGACCTTCCAGACCGTCACGAAGACCCTTCGCTGTAATGTAGAATCACCCACTCATGCGCATCGCCATCGACAGCGGCGGCACTTTCACCGATTGCGTCTTCGTACGCGACGGCAAATTACAAATCATAAAAGTCGCCTCACGCCCCAGTGCTCCCGCGGAAGCCATCGTCGAAGCTGTCCAACTGGCCTTCGCGCACGCGTCATCACGCAGCGAAACTCACGATCTTGTCTGCGGTACAACGGTAGGCACCAACGCGTTACTTGAACGTCGCGGTGGACGCGTGGCGCTGATTACCACTGCAGGCTTTGAAGATGTACTCGAAATTGGCAGACAAGCGCGCGCAAAGCTATACGATCTGTGCCTGCAGAAAGCCGAACCGCTGGCGCCCTCCGCAAGACGTTCCGGTGCCAAGGAACGACTGGCTGCGGACGGTTCGGTCGTCCAGGTCTTAACTACTGCTGAAATTCGTCGTCTCTTGCGCCAAATCAACAAAATAAAACCGGACTCTGTCGCGCTTTGCTTACTGTTTTCATTTCGCAATTCGCTGCACGAAAAGCGCATCGCGCATGAACTAAGGTCGGCACGCTACGCCGTCTCTGTCTCGCACGAGATTCTTCCGGAATTTCGCGAATACGAACGAACCTCCACAACGGTCATCAATGCTTACCTCGTTCCAGTAATGAGCAACTATCTTCGCGATACCACTGTCCGCGTTTCCGCGCTCCTTCCACATCAAGCTCAACAAAAAACGGGGAAAAATCATTCTCGACCTTCCCAAGCTAGGGTGCGCATCATGCAATCCAATGGCGGAATTATTTCCGCCGAACAAGCAGCGCGAGAGCCGGTGCGCACCATTCTCTCCGGCCCCGCCGGCGGACTGATTGGCGCAAGTCACGCCGCCAAATTGGCGCGCCTCGACCAGTGCATCAGCTTTGACATGGGCGGCACCTCCACGGATGTAGCATTGCTCACCGGAGAATTGCGCACCACCAGCGAGGCCATCGTAGCGGAACTTCCCGTGGCCGTGCCCATGCTTGAAATTCATACCGTCGGCGCCGGAGGAGGTTCCATCGCGCGATTCGACGAAGGTGGTGCGCTGCGCGTCGGCCCGGAAAGCGCCGGCGCCATGCCAGGACCGATATGTTACGGCCGCGGATTGAGTCCAACCGTCACAGATGCCCACGCCGTGCTCGGTCATCTCGGGGACGCGGGACTTCTCGGCGGATCTTTTGCGCTCGACATCCCGCGAGCTGGCGCGCAAATGCAAAAAGCACTCGACCATTCCGGTGCACGGTTTCGTACCGTTGAAGCTTTCGCTCAAGGCATCATCGCCGTTGCCAACGCTGTCATGGAAAAGGCCATTCGCGTGATTTCAGTTGAGCGCGGCCATGACCCGCGTGACTACACGCTGATCGGCTTTGGAGGCGCAGGAGGCCTCCACGCCTGCGATCTCGCGGCCGCGCTTGAAATGCGCGGCGTACTGATTCCTGTATTTCCGGGCGGCTTGTCAGCGTTGGGAATTCTGCAAGCCAACGTAGTGAAGGAATTGTCCCAGACCATTATGCTTTCTGCAGAGGAACTGCTTAAGGAATCGCAACGATTCCGAGCTGTTGCGGAACGCCTTGAAGAACAAGCTAAGCGCGTTCTAAATGCAGAAGGATTTGTTCGCGACAAAATGCGTTTCCAGCACAGCCTCGATATGCGCTATCTCGGCCAAGCCTACGAACTGAATATCCCGGTTAGTCCACTTGGCTCAACTGGTCGGGACGTCATCTTCGCGTTTCATCGTGCCCATGAAATGCGTTACGGCTACCACCACGAAAATAAACAAGTAGAAATTGTAAATGTCCGCTGCCGCGCCACCGGAATCACCGACAAACCCCCAAGCCAGAAGATCGCTTCGCGTTCGCGCACTCTGCCTTTGTTACGAGACCAAATCATGGACCTTTCGTTTTACGGCCGCACAAGAAAAACCGTTTTGTATCGGCGAGACAACCTCCGCGCCGGCGATATTTTCTCCGGCCCAGCAATCGTGGCCGAGTACAGCGCCACCACCCTGATCCCTCCGGACTGGCGCGTCCGTGTGGACAACTACGGCCAACTTTTGCTGACGCCAAAATAGCTGGAGCGTGCCCAAAAATTTCATGCGCAAAACGATTCGTAAACCTGACCCCACAAGATTGGAAATATTTAAAAATATCTTCCATTCCATTGCCGAAGAAATGGGCGCTGTTCTTCGGCGCTCTGCATTTTCGCCCAACATAAAAGAACGCCGCGATTATTCCTGTGCCGTTTACGATGCCAACGGCAATGTCCTCGCTATGGGCGACCATATGCCCGTACATCTGGGCTCCATGCCTGCATCAGTTGCCGCTGCACGCTCTGTGTTGACCCTCGAGCCCGGAGACATCGCCGTGTTGAATGATCCCTTTGCCGGCGGCACGCATCTCCCAGACATAACCATGGTGATGCCCGTCCATTTACAAAACAAAAAACACCCCTCGTTTTACATCGCCAATCGCGCGCATCACGCCGATATTGGCGGAGCGCTGGCTGGCTCCATGGGCCCAGCGCGCGAAATATTCGAAGAAGGTTTGCGAATTCCCCCAGTGCACTTGTTTCGGCGCGGCGAATTGAATCACGATGCGATGTCCATCATTCTCGCCAACGTACGCACTCCCGCCGAGCGTGAAGGCGATTTGGCTGCCCAGATCGCCGCTTGCAGAACCGGCCAGCGACGCCTGCTCGAAGTTTCCCAAAAATACGGCGAAAGGGAATTGCACGCTTACGGCAATTTCCTCTTGGAATATTCCGAAAAAATGATGCGCTCCGTCCTTCGCGCCCTCAAACTCGGCATCTACACCGCGGAAGATTTTCTTGACGGCGACGGTGTCACTGCCGTTCCGCTCAAAATTAAAGTTCGCATAAAAATAAACCGCAATCGCGCGGAAGTGGATTTTTCCGGCTCCGCACCGCAGTGCGCCGGAAACGTAAACGCTGTCGAAGCTATTGCCGTTTCCGCTGTCTACTATGCATTCCGTTGTCTCCTCGCCGAAGATGTGCCCGCCACTTCAGGCCTCATCCGCCCCATCCGCGTGATCGCTCCCGCCGGCACAGTGGTGAATGCCAATCCCCCCGCAGCCGTCGCCGGTGGAAATGTTGAAACATCGCAACGCATGGTAGACACGTTATTTCGTGCGCTGGCCAAGGCCGCCCCTTCGCGTATCCCTGCAGCCAGCCAGGGCACCATGAACAATTTCACTCTCGGCGGCCGCCACCCGGGAAATAACAACGCCCCATTCGCCTACTACGAAACCATCGCAGGCGGCATGGGTGCGCGCCCCGGCCTCGATGGCATTTCCGCCATTCACACCCACATGACCAACTCCTGGAACACGCCCATTGAAGTCTTTGAACAAACTTATCCGGCGCGCGTGCGCAGCTATTCCATCAGGCAGAATTCCGGCGGCACAGGAAAATTCCGCGGTGGCGACGGCATCATTCGCGAAATCGAACTACTTACCCCCACGCAGATAGCAATTTTGAGCGATCGCCGCGAGCGCGGTCCCTACGGCCTAAATGGTGGGTCGGAAGGGAAGCGCGGCAAAAATGAACTAATTCGCAGGGGAAAAACTACATCGCTAGCGGGAAAGTGCGCGTTCCACGTCGACGCCGGCGACATTCTTCGTATTGAAACGCCAGGTGGCGGAGGCTGGGGAAAAAGCAAAGACCGCCGGCATTCCACGACAAAGAAATAGTTCAGCGTTTCCAAAACGGCTTGCCACATGAGAAAAATATAATGTCGCGTTAACGAAACAGCGATCGCCGGCCGCCCTGTCGCAAAATATTCTGCACAAAAATAAAAAGCGGGCAGCAAACACGCTGCCCGCGGAAGAAAACAAAAAGAAAAAAACTACTCGAATTTTTCGGTCAATACCGGGAATTGCAATTTGGCTTTGGCCAGCGATTTGACGACGGTGGCTTCCGCATTTTCGGCTGAAGTGTTGCGCGCCGTGGCCATTTCGCTCACCAGCAGATATTTGGCGCGTTCTAACATTTTCTTTTCGCGGAAGGAGAGAGGTTTGCTGCAGCTCAGTGATACCAGGCTTTTGAGTACTACGGCTACTTCCAGCAACGCGCCCGTGCGCATTCGCTCGGAATTTTCTTTAAAACGATGTTTCCAGTCGTGGTGGGAATTCAGCTTACCTTTTTCCAGGAAACCCAATACTTTCATCGAGTCCGTGGAACGAATTACAGATCTGAGGCCTACGGTCATCGCGTTCGACTGTGGAACCATAACGCGTAAACCGCTGGAGACGATTCGAATCATGAAGTACCGCTCAGTCCTGCCATTTAATACGCCGTAACTGATTTGCTCGACTATTCCAACGCCGTGGTTTGGGTAAACGACCTTGTCGCCGATTTTGTATTCCATGGATGCGGTTGCCCCCTCCGAGGTACAGGATTAACTGTACGCAGATGTGTCGCAAGAGTCAAGATATATCCTCTGGAATGAGGCAGTTAGCCAAAGAAAGTTGCCCATTTGGCACTCCAATTGCTCCAGCGAAAATCTGGCAAAACCTGACCGTGTCTTCAAATCATGTGCTTCATCCGGGATTTCGCCACCTCTAGCGGTTCAAAACGAAACCCTCAGACCTTCGTCCTGTGGTAAAACTGCTCGTATATGATTGTTCTGGCAATAGATACCTGTGAGGCCAGAGGCAGCATCGCTGTTCTTAAAGACAACGCGACGCTCCAGGCTGTTCCCCATGCAGTCCCGGAAGAGTACTCAAGTTGGCTGTTACCCGCTGTAGATTCCGCGCTTGAATTCGCGGAAAGTACGCTTGGCGAGGTGGATTTGTTCGCTGCAGCCTCCGGCCCTGGGTCATTTACAGGAGTACGAATCGGCCTGACCACCGTTAAGGCTTGGAGCGAAGTCTTCGGCAAGCCGATCGTAGCGATCTCCAGACTCGAAGCCGTGGCCGCCCAGTCGCAGAGCACGGCACATTACGTGGCGTCCTTTATTGACGCCCAGCGTGGCCAGATCTTCGGAGCAGTTTACAAAAGAGCCGAGTGCCAACTCACGCTGGTTGGACAGGAGATGGTTGCGTCGCCCGAAGTTTTCGTGGAATGGGTTGATGAGCGAGCATCAGGAAATGAAGTGGCTTGGATTTCGACGGATCCAGACAGCTTGGCCAAGCACCCAGCATGGCAGCCCAGAGCGGCACGAGGCGACAAAATCCAGTGCGTGCCATGCGTCCTGGCTCCCTTCATCGGAAAAATGGCGTTTCAGCAAGCATTGAGTGGGAACGTAATGGACGCTTTGTCAGTCGATGCGAATTATGTCCGGCGTTCTTACGTTGAAGTTTTCCAGAAGGGTCCGGCGCGTGTGCCCGGAAAATGAGCCAGGACTCGCCCTTTTCGGTAAGGCGCTACCGGCCCGGCGACGGTGAAGCGGTCTTCGAGATTTGTCGCCAATCCCCGCAAGCCGCGCAGTGGTCCAAAGAAAGCTACGACCAAGCGCATGCCTCTTGGCAAATCCTTCTGACAGCAGAACTCAACGGCCAGGTCTGCGGTTTCCTAGTTGCGCGGATCATCGGGGACGAAGCGGAGATTCTAAATATGGCGGTCGACAAAATGCATCGCCGCAACGGGATTGGATCTGCCTTACTTACTGCGGCAATTTCGGCAGCGCAGGCGCAGAATGCCAAAAACATTTACCTCGAGGTTCGTGAATCGAATTCCGCAGCCATCTGCTTTTACGGGCAGCACGGTTTTGAGAAAGCATCACAACGTCGCGGGTACTACAGTAGTCCTACAGAGAATGCCGTAGTCATGAAAAAACTAACAGGCTAGAACTAAGGTTCCAGCGGTTACCTCTTGACGTGGCCGCGCGGAGTGCTATCTTTCGTTTATGTAGGCTCATCTAAAATTCGGAACGCAGTATTGTGGGAGGAACGCATGGCAAGCATGGCGCGCAGCCCTCGAGACATACTCCTCGAAACAGACGCCGAGTATCAGCGTCTGGCAGAGCAGCACTCGAAATATCAAGCCGAACTAAATCGAATCTCCACCGCTACCTACCTCAGTTCAGAAGACCTCCTCGAAGAGATCAGACTCAAAAAGTTAAAACTTCACATAAAAGATGAAATGGAAATTCTGGCCGCGCGTCTCCGCTCTACGCCACCTAAACGCACGCAATAGCGACGCACTCAGTTTAAAACTCCAGCGGAATCTGTCGTAGAATGGCCAGGCAACACGTAGACGCTTGGGGCCTACCTTCCGCATGGTTAAAGAAGGCTATTATTTCGGCGCGCCTCTAATTCTAATCGGGGGTGCGGCTTTCTTTTTTCAATGGCGCATTGCAGCCTACCTGTTGCTGTTCCTGGCCCTGTTCGTTTTTTCCTTCTTCCGTGATCCAGACCGCGTGATTCCCTCCGATCCCGGCGCCATCGTGTCTCCCGGCGACGGCCGCGTTGTGGTCGTGCAAGATGAAGACTACGCGGGCAAGCCCGGTAAACGCGTGAGTATTTTTCTAGCCGTGTGGAACGTACATGTCAATCGCTCCCCAGCGGCCGGCCGCATTACAAAAATGGAGTATCGCGCAGGCAAATTTGTTGCCGCCATGCGTGCAAACGCTTCGGCGGAAAACGAGCAAAACATATTTACGCTTTCCACCGACGCGGGAGAGCTGGTCTTCAAACAAATCGCAGGCCTCATTGCCCGCCGTGTGGTCAGTTGGAAAAAGGACGGGGATGCCGTGGCCCGCGGCGAACGGATCGGTCTAGTGCGCTTCGGATCGCGCGTGGATTTATGGGTGCCCCGAGAGGCGCAGATCCTGGTAAAGCTCGGACAAAACGTAAAAGGCGGGTCTTCCATTCTTGCTAGCTGGCCGGCTCTAAAAAATAATCCCGTGCCAGATCGAAATGCAGTGGATGATAGGAATTCAGTCGCAACCGGGAAACGCTCTTGATGCTCGATCAGCAAACTCAGCAGCAGCAGATACCGTCGTTTCGCAAGCGCCGCATAAATAACCCGCGCTTGCGCCGGGGCATTTTTTTGTTGCCCAGCCTTTTCACGGTGGCAAATCTCCTGTGCGGATATTACGCGGTGATTGCTTCGCTCGTCGGCGGCGCCACCGAATTCGACCGCGCAGCCAAAGCCATCGGCCTGGCAATTTTATTTGACTCCATGGACGGCCGCGTAGCGCGCATGACTGGCACAAACACCGAGTTCGGCGTGCAACTCGATTCATTGGCAGATGTGTGCAGCTTCGGAATTGCCCCTGCGGTAATGGCCTATGCTTGGGGCGTTCATGGTCTGGCCGACCTGGGCGGAACGCGCTTGCGACAGCTCAGCGAATTTGGTTGGGTGTGCTGTCTGGCATTCTTGATCTGTTGCGCCTGGCGCCTCGCAAGATTCAACGTGCAAGGCATGGCGCCCGGAAGCTCAAAGTATTTTGTGGGCATGCCCACCCCAGCTGCGGCAGCCGTAATCGCCTCCATCGTGCATGGATTTAAAGATCCTCTGCAAGACTGGCGCTACGCACTGGCGTGGTTCGTGATGGCCGCGTGCCTGGGCGCACTGATGACCAGTACGGTGCGTTACTACAGTTTCAAAGACATCCCTTGGACGCGTAAGCAGCCATCGCTCGCGATTGTGTTGTTGTGCCTGACCGTAGCGCTGGTGTGGCTCTATTCCGAATATGTATTAATACTTTTCTCCTGTGCCTACGCTGCTGTTGGTGTGGTCCTTCATGTCGTGCGGCTGTTGCGACACCGCATGGTTTCTCGGACTGCCTGATAAATGCCTTCACTTGAGCGACCTTCCAATCGAATCGTTATCGCGGGCGCCTCATCGCTTTTGGGTGCGGAGCTGCGCACGGTATTGGGTGAAAGTCGTTTCGCCAGTGCGGACTTTTCACTGGTAGACGAACCAATCGTCGCGGGCACACTGACCGAAGCGGGCGGCGAGCCGGCGGTTATTCAGCCAGTAGAAGATGGCAGCTTTAACCGCGCGCAATGCATTTTTTTCAGCGGTTCGAGCGAGTTCACAAAAAGAAATTTACCCGCAGCCCTCAGTACCGGCGCAAAAATAATAGATTTGTCGGGCGCTGCCGCCGAACGAGAAGACGCGGTGTGGTGGTTTCCAAAACTCGACTGGCTGCGTGGCCGTGAATTCGCTACGGATGCAAAAGTGTTCGCGATTCCGTCCGCGTTCGCGACCGCGGCTGCCGGACTCGCTTTGACGCTCTCGCGTGTGGGCCTGCGGCGATTGATGCTGATCGGATTTGAGCCGGTGTCGGAAGCTGGCCCGGCTGGTATTGAGGAACTCGAAAGTCAAACCACGCAGTTACTTTCCTTTCAAGGCCTAGGGCAACCAGTTTTCGACACCCAAGTCGCATGCAACATGCTTGACCGCTTTGGTCCCGCCAGCTCGCATAAGCTGTGCGTCACCCGCGAACGTGTGCGCGCCGAAACGAAAGCCTGCATTGACGGAAAGTGCGCCATGCCTGCAATTCAGGTAGTGCATGCGCCGGTATTTTATGGCTCGGTTTTCTCCGCCACGGGAGTTTTCGACCGCGGCAGCCTGGCGGAAAATATTTCCAACGCTTGTCTGGATGCTGGCTTTTCCATTCCGCCGGATCCCGGAATCGGGCCAAGTAATGTCAGCGTCTCGGGTTTAAATTCGGTACAGCTTTCTTTGCCGGAGCCGGACGCATCTAACCCGGAGACTTGGTGGTTCTGGGGTGCCGCGGACAACATGCATTTACCCGCCGCCAACGCCGTGAAGCTTGCGGAGATGCTTTTGTAATGGCTGCAAACCTGGCGCGCCGAGCGGCGCTGATCATTTCGCTCGTGGCAACGCTGCAAGCTGGATGCGGCTATCACGTTGCGGGTCACAGTAATTCTCTGCCGAAAAGCGTCCACGTCATTGCCGTGACGGCGCTGGAAAACAAGACCAGCAGCTACCGCATTGAGCAAAAGCTCACCTCCGCTACGGTCCACGAATTTCTGGCCCGCACGCCGTACAAAATCGTATCCAACGCCGCGGATGGAGACGCGGTTCTGCGCGGTAAGGTGGTGAGCATCGAAGCTGTCCCGTTGCTTTTTGATACTCAGTCGGGAAGTGCCACGACGATGTTAGTCACGGTGAAATGCGAATTTTCTCTGACGGAGAGCGCCACCGACAAGGTGCTTTATCACAGTGAGAATTTCGTGTTCCGCAATGAGTATGAAATTTCCACCAATCCCGCCAATATACCCAGTTTTTTCGAAGAGCAAGACCCCGCGTTGGATCGCCTGGCCCAGGACTTTGCCAGGAAGTTGGTAGCAGCGGTAATTGAGAATTATTGATCGGGAGCGTTTTTGATGGCCAGGGTTTCTCCACAGGAATTATTGAGCCGGCTTGAAAAAGGAAAAATCATCCTGGCAATACTTTTGCTTGGCGACGAGCCATACCTGCGCGACGCTTGCCGTGGGCAACTCATTGAGAGATTTGTACCCGAAGCCTCGAGGACTTGGGCGGTTTCGCGTTATTCGGCCGATCGGGGAGAGACCGAAGCCGCGCTATCGCAGGCACAGAGTTTGCCGATGCTGTCGCCGCAACAGGTAGTTTTTCTAGGGGATGCCGAAGCCATCGAGAAGTTAGGGGACAAAAACCGCGAAGAGACCGTCGCGGAGTTGGAACTGTACCTCGGCGATCCCGCGCCCTTCACCGTGCTGGTAATTGAAGCGGCCCGGCTCGACGAGCGCATGAAGTTGGCCAAGATACTTTCGCAGAAAACTCTCGTAGTGGAAGTTGGTCTGGGCGAAAACCCCGAGCAGCGGCAGTTGGCCGCCGTGCTAATGGCGGAAACCTTTGCAAAAACGATTGGCGTGCAATTCGAAAAAGGCACGGCTGAGGATCTGGCGGAGCGCGTTTCGGCGGATTTGATGCGCCTTAAAACGGAAATAGAAAAGCTGGCAAACTACCTGGGTGATCGCAAAAAAATTACTCGTGACGACGTCAACGCCATGGTCGCTTCGGAAAAAACGACCAACGTTTGGGCCTTGGCGGACTTGCTGGCCTCACGGCAAGGCCAGAAATCCATGGAATTTCTGGATCGCTTGCTGCGCGACGGAGAAGCGCCACTGGAAATGTTGGGCGCGCTGACCTGGATGTACCGCAAATTGATCGAAGCCAGCGAAATCCGAGGCGCCATGAATGGCTGGCAAGCAGCGCGCACTCTCGGAATGCGCCCGGAGCAGGCCGATATAGCCTTGCGAGCCGCGCGCAAAACTTCCAAGGCTCAATTGTTGGCTGGTTTACGTGCGCTCGAAAAAGCAGACGACCGCTTGAAGAGCAGTAAAGATTCCCGCATGGTTTTGGAATTTTTGGTGACGGAGTTGACCAGCGCAAACGCGCTCGCGGCGTCCCGCTAATTCAAGACGCTCACGCCTCGCAGAAACAAAGCAACGTTGAGGCGCACTTCAACAACTCAAAAATCGACGCCCGGCCGTGTTTTCAATACTTATTTTGCGGCGTTAGCTTTGAGTCCGTTATGGGCCAGCGCCAGACGGGATTTGTAGCGGTTCCCGGTATTTTCGTGCAGCACGCCCTTGCTGATGGCACGATCGATCGCGGAAAGTGTGGGTTGCAGCAAATTCCCCGCGGCCGTGGCATCGCCGGCGGTAACGGCGGTGCGGAGCCGCTTCATCAGCGTGCGCACACGAGTGCGGTTCGCGCGGTTCACATCAGCGCGCTGTCCTGATTGCGCCGCGCGCTTCAGAACTGACTTTTTCTTCTTCTTTATTTTGGTGCCTTGACCTGCCATTTAAAGTGCTCCTTTTTTTATTCCTCATGAAATTCTACCATCAAACACCACCGAGCATTGCGAAACTACGTCAGGCGCCAGGGGATGGCGGAATCCTTGAGTGCCGTCGGCCCGATGATTCTCCGTGCAGATTCGCCGCTACCAAAAAAAGCCCCGCTTCGCGTGCATGAAGCGGGGCTTTTGGCTGGGTGAGCCTGTGTTTAGTTATCGTGGTTGAAAGAAAGAGGAAATTCGTAAACGAGCTCACCAACCGGCACGCGCAGAATCATTTCCTGCAGCTTACCGTCTCGCTCAAACCAAGTGGAGCCCGAAATATGTCCACTTGGCAATATCGCCGCATCCTTCATTGCCACCGTGTTGATCTCTGAGTGTGGGTTGAACTCCGCCTTGCTCTCAACATCCACTTGATATTGTGCAAGGTAATTTTGCGTGTTGTGAAATCCATCGCTGTCGGAAGTCCGGTAGCCGGCATTAACCAGGTATCCGCTGGTCGACGGTGCTGCATCGGCTTCCGTCCACAGTATCTGGTGGTTGACCGCAGTCCTTAGTTTTTGCGGCTGTTGGTAAGGCAACGACTTTTTAACCTGCCCCAGAGTAACAAGCGTGATCTGCGACGGCACGACATGGACCGCCTGTAAGCCGCCGTTGGCCACCGCGATGTTGGCCAGCAACTTCCAACCGGTGTCCTGCAACGAAACCTGTACGGTCACTCCATTCACGGTCAGAGATTCCGCCTCTAGTCCTTCGCTATAGAATCGCTGCGAGCCTTCCGTTCCCGCCAGCCACCGGGCCTTGCCATCTTTAATAACCGCCGGCTGGCGCATGCTTTTCGTTGGGGCGATAATCTGGCCTTTAGCGACGTTCATCCACACCACGTAGCCACTTTTGCCATCCTCAGTGCGCACCTTGACGGTGTACCCTTCGGTGCTGGAGAGCAACGAGACGGGCTGGCCGCAATCCAACTGGGCAACAAGTTTGAGCGGCAGAGCTTGTTCGGCGTCAACCGTCATCGGAACTTTCGCGCCGCCACGGCAAAGAACGCTGCCAGTAATTGGCTCACCGGTGAAGGTCGACAGAGGCTTAGAGATTTGTTGAGCTGAAACGGCGTGCGCGAGCGCGAGACTCCCCACAATTGCGGAAAACCTAAGTTTATTTGTCATGTTTAATCCCAACGCCTTTCGCTACCCTCAGATTTGTAAGTTCTAATGTTCCCTCTCGCATTTTTGCCGGGACCACAGTTTGCGTCGATAGGAAGTCAGTTATGTTTGCGCCGGTACCAAGGTTGAGTACTAAAGTCAGGTGAGGCTTTGGACACTTCGATCCGCTAAGCGTTATCTGCGTCCCCCGCTTCGCAATCACGCACTTCAATTGAATCGATGGCAGCGCACTGCAAAAAACAGTCAGTGTCGGTTTAAACTAGGTGTTGGCATCGGTGCGGTTAAGAAGGAGTCTTTGCCGATGCGCGTTTTGCGTTTGAATGAATTGCTCAAATCCCAGCGGTGACGTGACCCAGGGGATCTAGGACTTGTTGCCGATGGGAATTAGCATACTCGACCTCTCCGCTTATGTCGGTCTAGTCGCCGTTGCGGCCGTGACCTTGAACATGGTCCTCGGCGTAATGATGGCCTTTCGCTACAGTCCAGTTCGTTCGTGGCCCCATCGAAGATTCAATTATTTTCGATTTCATAATTGGCTCGGATACATTGCGCTCGCCGCATCATTGCTGCATCCCGCGTTCCTGCTACTAAATAAAAAGCCGGCCTTTCGCGGTCGCGATTTGCTTTATCCGGTGCACTCCCCGAGCCAGCCGCTGGAAAATACAGTTGGGGCGGTGGCGCTGTACCTGCTCGCTTTTGTAGTGATCACCTCGTACTTCCGCACGCGCCTTGGACGCCGCCTGTGGAAAGCATTTCACTTCGGCATTTATGTCGCGGCGCTTCCGCTGTTCTTCCATAGTCTGCTGACCGAGCCCGATCTGAAAAATTCAGTGGATTGGGTCGACGGAGGGAAAATCTTTATTGAGTTCGCACTTTTGTTGATAGTCGGCGTGACATTGCTGCGCTTTTGGAAAGCACGCGTTCATCTCTGAGAGGGAACTTCTTGGTTGGAATCTGTGGCGCGACTTCTTCAGAGCATGATCAAGCCGTGACGGATTCCAGAAGTAACCGCTTCCGTGCGGCTGGAGGCGTTCAGCTTGCCCATTATCGACGCCACATGGAATTTGACGGTGTGCTCCGAGATGCCTAGCCGCGTGGAAATTTCTTTGTTTCCCCAGCCCTCAACCATCATGCCCAGCACTTCAATTTCACGCGGGGTTAACGCCTCAACCAGCGGCGGTGAGACTGTTCGGTGCGAGGCGGTGCTTTCTCGCAAAAGAGTTTCGAGACCGTCGGGCAGCAGTACAGCCAGCCCTGCGCCAACAGCTTCCACCGCCGCGACGATTCCGCCTGGACTCATGTTTCGTGGCAGCACGGCTCGGACGCCGTTACGCAAAGCGTCCAGATCCCGCTCCGAATCTGCATCGTCCACCAAGAGGACGATCGCGACCGGAGCTTCTTCTGAAAGCTTCAGGATTTCTTCCGGCAGTGTTCTATCTTGACCGGTGATTTCGGCGATGAGCACGTCCGGTTGCAGTTCTTCCAGGTTCTCGGAAAGCTGCCTCAAGTCCGAAAGAACACCCACAACCTGCAAGGACGTGCTCGCGCGCAGCAAATTTTCCAATCCACGCTGTGAAATGGAATACGACGCTACGATCAAAACGCGAGTCATGCTGCGACGCGACGGGCCATCCCGAGTCTGACAGCAACCCGGCGAATATTTCGTCTGTCCCCCCGAAGAAAGAGCAGATTTAAAATCCGTTCAGCGGTTCCCTGAAGGGCGATCTCCAGATCGTTAACGGAATGGAACAACACACCTTCGACCCCAACCAAGATGTCGCCAATCATGAGTGACGCCATGCTCGCTGGACCTCCAGGAGTGACTCCCATTAGCAGCAGTCCAATTCTGTTTTCATCGCGAACAACAATTCGCACCGGACGGACCTCCACTCCAAGTAGCGAGTGCGAAGGTCCGTTGGCGAGAAATCGCGCGACGTCATTACTGGGGATGGCGAGCGCCAGGCCACCAGCCACCATCGTATTGATGCCCAGGACTTGACCTTGGGCATTCGCTAGCGGCCCGCCCGAATTTCCCGGCGCGAGTTTTACATCGGCTTGCAGCCACGAGCTCATGCCCAGACCATGCACCGAGCCTGCAGCATGAATTATCCCGGTGCTCAACGCGCCGACAAATCCCAGCGGATTGCCAACCGCCAACACAAGTTCTCCGACTCGCGCTTTGCTTGAATCCGCCAGCGTTGCCGCCGGCAGACCGGAGGCGGACGCGAGCAAGGCGGCCAAATCTCGCGTGAGATCACGCGACGTTACGGCAGCATCCAAAGTGCGCCCGTCCCACAGCTTTACCTGCGCGTGCGAAGACCGCACCACATGCGCGTTGGTGACGATTAACCCATCTGCACCGAGGATAACGCCAGATCCGAATCCTCGTCCTCCGCTGCTTACTTGCACCGTGGTGCGCCGCAGAGCTTCAGCCACTTCCCCGAATCCATCTTGTGCCATGGCGGTCAGCTCCTGCGCGGCCGTTCTGCGATTTGGACGGACAACTCAACGAGTTTGCCGCCACGGATGGCTTGAACTTTCCTGGATTTTCCTACCGCGTCGGCGTTCAAGACCGCCTGCAAGTCGTCGGTCTGTTCCAACAAGTGGCCTTCCAGAGTTACCAGGATGTCGCCGATCATCAGGCCGCCTCGTTCCGCAGGACCGCCCGGCTCGACGCTGAGCACAATAATTCCATTGGTGTTTGCCAGCGAGAGTTTGATCTTCAAATCGGTGGGAATCGAAACCGGCTGCAAGCCGATCCCCAGATAACCGCGAGGAATGTGCCCTTTTTCTAGCAACGTTGCGGCTACGCGGTTCACCGTCGAGACTGGAACGGTAAGGGGAGCTACGCGCGAAAGTGCCGCAGTGGCCATGCCAATAATTCGTCCTTCGACGTCAACGACGCTGCCTCCAGACGAGCCGGAATACAGCGCGACATCGAGGCGGATGTAGTGATCGAGAGTTCCACCCGCCCAAGTACGGCGAGAATCAGCAACCAAACTCACCGCTCCGAGTGAGGCCATCAACCCATTTTCCTGATGGCGGCCCAACACCAACGCCAGGTTGCCAACGCGGGTGTCAGACGCGTCGCTAAATTGCGCGGGAGATTCACCTAATCCCTCAACTTTTAGCACCGCAACATCCGTGCCGCCATCACGGCCTACCAGCGTGGCCTTCAACGACCGCCCGTCCGGCAGCGTCACCGCGATATCTTCATCACGCTTCACCGTGTGATTCGCGGTAACCACCACATCCCGCCGCCAATGGATTCCGCTGGAACTTCCGTGCGAACGTCCGCCAACATTGACTACCGAAGAACCGGCGCGCTCCGCGGCGGCCGCTAATTGGTTAGAAATCTCTATCAGTGCGCTTCCCATTTCTAATTCCTCCTGAGCCCAGTTTGCAGAAGTCTGAGGGCGTGCACATCAGTCGAATAGCTAGGCAGGAACCCGGGAGAAAGACTGGGCAGCAGGGAAGTAATACGTTAATTCGATGCTCCGACCGAAATTCTTATGGAAGACCCGCACCGCCCGCTGCACCTTCCGTAGCCGCACCAGCTTCCGTATGTTCCCTAGCGCGAACAAGTTCCCACGCTGACGTGGCAGCAATCGCGGTGAGCAGGCAGAGCACCGGATCAATGGGGTGGCGATAGCGAAGATCCGCGTGCGTCATGTAATACAAACACGGAAATATCACCGGAAATACCGCGAGTGGAAAAGTTATTGCGCTTCGACTTCGCCACAAGACCAGTACTCCGACAAACGCTCCGACTGCAGTAAACAAACTGCACAACAATATTCCCCTGACTAAGTTGGAATCCGTTTCGCGAAAGCTCTTAATCGGAGATTCCACACCGGTCCAAAAAGCAGCAAACTTTCTTCCCGCGAGTCGCAATTCCAATCCGGGGTGCGACGCCATAAAAGAAAAGGCCAATTGCCATTTCTCTTGCATGTACGCCGTCTCTCCGAGCTGCGCATATCTTCTGGTTTCTTCCGTTCTGGTAATTACCTTTCTGCCGTTCAGGGCGTGCTCATCGAAAATGTCATTGTTACCGAGCCACAGCTCGAACGGCAGGTTCGAGCGCAAGGGAATAAATCGATGAAAAGCGGTGTAGTTGCGAATTGTCCAGGGCACGCAACACAGAATGACAACGCCGGTCGCCAACGCTACACGCTTCCATCGCTGACGGCTTTCGCCCAGACCGCAATAGGCTTGCGTACCGCGGCACGCAAGCCATCCCAGCAAAAATGGCAGCAGCGTGCCCAGCGCCGGATTGGTCATCAGCGCGAATCCCCACAACAGCCCGTATCCACACCAATCGAGAACGCGATCCGATTCCGCGAGCGCCAGCGTGGCCCACAAAATTGTGGCCGCCAGGAGCGCCGACAGAGAGGTATCCCAAATCCACTCGAAGGGCATCATGATGGCATTCGGAAAAAGCGCCCACAGCCACGCCGCCAAGCTGGCTACAGCCAATCCGCCAATTCGCTTTCCGGCAAAGAAGACAGGCCCGCAAGCCGCCGAGGAAAAAAGAATATTCAGAAAGACCGCAGCAAAGAAAGCTGTCGTAGTAAAAGTCCCAAAAATCTTAAATATCCCCGCGATCAGCAATGGAAAAACCGGCGCAAGCCAAGCGGTCGGGCCAGTATCCGTGCGAAACACCGAGCCGAAGCCTTTACCTTGCGCCAGCGAATACGCGATGTTCCCGGTTTCCTGCTGAAACGGAACAATCGCCAAAACTCCGGGCGGAATTTTGCGCGCCTGATCCCACGCGAAAGTAATTCGCGCAACTACCGCCATCAGCACGATGAACGCAAGCGAGGTCGCAACCCCTCGAATGGCCTTTTTCATACGCACTTTCCTTGGGTCAGCATTATTTCGCCTGACGTGAAATTTTTATCCTCGTTCCCACGTATCATTAATTGAACCCAAGATTGACGCCAAACTCGTGCCCCTTCCCGCTCCCGCCATCCAACTCGATCATATATCCCGCTACTACACCATGGGTGCGAGCAGCGTGCGCGCTGTCGATGATCTTTCTCTGGTGATTGCCCAAAATGAATTTCTCGCTCTTCTCGGCTCTTCGGGTTCCGGCAAGTCCACATTGTTAAATTTAATTGGCGGGCTGGATCGCCCGACTTCCGGTTCCATCATTTCAAACGGGCAGAATATCGCCACGCTTTCTTCTCTGGACCTGGCGCGCTATCGGCGCCACACCGTTGGCATGATTTTTCAGTCCTTCAATCTGCTCACGCGCATGACACTGGAAGAAAATGTAGAGCTGCCGCTTCGTCTTGCGGAAGTTGATCGCGCGGAACGTGCCGGACGCGTGCGGGAAGCACTGGAACGCGTGCGGCTGACGCACCGGTTAGGCCACCGCCCCGTGGAACTTTCCGGCGGCGAGCAGCAGCGCGTGGCCATTGCGCGCGCGTTGGTCAATCGCCCGAAAATTCTTCTCGCCGATGAACCGACCGGAAATCTTGATTCCGCCACCGGTGAAGCCATTCTTACGTTGCTGCAGGAACAAACTAAGTATGGCATGACCATCGTGATGGTTACCCACGAGCGCGCGCTGGCGGAAAAATTCGCCGACCGTCTCGCCATCATGGGCGATGGCAAGCTGCTTTCAACGTCGGCAGCGAAAGGTCTCGCGCAATGAAAGCACGGGACCTCACCGATCTCGCGCTGCGCAATCTGCGCGAAGCCTTATTTCGCAACGCCCTTACTATTCTCGGCGTCGCCGTAGGAGTAGCTTCTCTCGTGGCGATGCTTTCGCTTGGCGTAGG
>Ga0182024_10005484_pt1 | contig 28473 bp, 19 predicted proteins | sample P32metaG_FD_120480 | JGI IMG/M metagenome (GOLD analysis project Ga0182024, IMG submission 120480) | Permafrost microbial communities from Stordalen Mire, Sweden - P3-2 metaG (Illumina Assembly) | ecosystem: Environmental > Terrestrial > Soil > Wetlands > Permafrost | place: Sweden: Stordalen...
CAGCGATGGGTTATCAGGGGCTTGAGTTCTATGCACCTTACATGGACTGGACTCCGGCTCAAGTGCAAGAGATGAAGGCGCTGATGGACGGCCTGGGCATCCGGTGTTTCTCGACTCACAACAATGAGAGCTATTTCCGGAACGATACCATTCAAAAAGCAATCGACTTCAACCACGTCCTCGGAAGCCGGTACATGGTCATGGCCAGTGCGCAACCGGGACCAGGCCTCGACGGCTGGAAAAAGATCGCCGAGGAACTGAATGGAGCTGCCGACCAATTGGAGCGTGTCGGATTGAAAGCTGGGTACCACAACCACCAGCCGGAGTTCACAGCCGTGAACGGCGTGCGGCCGATCGAGATTCTTGCCAAAGAGACGAAGCCGTCGATCATGCTGCAGCTCGATGTGGGAACGTGTGTGCAAGCGGGATCCGACCCTGCGGCCTGGATCAAGGCCAATCCCGGACGGATACGGTCAGTACATTTGAAAGAGTGGTCCCCCGACCCAGGCAAAGGATATTCGGTCCTCTTCGGGGAAGGAGTCGCGGATTGGAAGGGCATTTTGAGCGCGGCCAAGGAGGTCGGCGGCGCCGAATATTTCCTGATCGAGCAGGAAGGGAGTCGCTTCCCGCAACTGGAAACCGCCAAGAAATGTTTGGAGGCATACCGCGCGAAGGGCTTCTAACCCTGCCGCACAACCCACAAGGAGTCTTGCAATGCAGTTGTGGGTTGAGTTGTGGGTCGGAGTTTTTTCAGGTTTTTGCTCTAACTTATTGAAAAATATGGTTAAGAGGCGAAAGGAGCGGCGACTGCAAAAGAATCGGGACACAGGCGGCGTTTGACCCAGAGAGCGAATGTCATTAACCCAGAATCGCGGGTGCAGACTCGGCAGAGCGCTGGTGTCTGAGAAAATCCGCGACAATCCAGGCCGAGGCGGCGATCCCGAGAGTCTCCGCACTTTCGGCCCAGTTCAGAAAACTATGGGGATCGGCAAACGCAACCCGAAACCCACGATCATTGCCGTGGTCAATCGAGACGCGAGCCGGGCCATGGACCCCGTGAGTAGAGCGATAGCGGCAACAGCAAACGCGGCGGTGGTTGCCATCGCCCAGAACATTTGTCCAGGCGGAATCCATTTCGGAACAAGACTTGCTGTTTCCGAGAGATAGAAAAGCTGTTCCAGTGTGAACGAGACAACACAAATACCGAACGAGTAGTACCCGATCTGAGCCAATCTTGCCGTTCGAGCCGGGGCGATTGGACCGGAACACGCATATAGGATCACAGCCCCCGAGACGAATGAGAATTGTTCGAAGAAGTTTCCAAAGCCATTGTAGACGAGCGGATGCGCAAGGATGAGCGGTACCCCCAGCAAGGCGAAGGTGAAGTAGATTGCACCCAGTGCGACAGCACCGGCTCGGGCCGTTCTCGGCCATTGAACGGCTACGCCTCCAAGGAGTTCGATGGTGGCCACGATGTAGGTGAGAATCTCGCGGTGAGGAACGCCTCCAAGCGCGTTGAAGTCATGCCACGCCAAGGCACAGATACCAGAACCAATCGCCGCCAAGCCATAGACGTAACGTCCTAGAGAATATTTCATTGCAGCGCCTAGCATAGAGGCTTTTTTTGGGGTTTGTCCAACTTCCCTGCAAAAACAGTGTTGTCGATGAAATGGCGATATTTCGTCAACCATCAATCAAGTTTTCGCCCAGTATATATAGTGATGAGCCATGCCACCACAGCCCAAACTCCGGGCAACGCATTTCTCTGGAGGGCGAATGGGCAGTCCCGTTTCAACGAATCTGCCAAGCGAATGCAACGCGATCACAAACCGATGATTCGGCGAAAGCGGCTTGACCTTTGTTAGCATTTGTAGGATCACCTCCAAGGGATCGATCGGCCAGACACCGTAAAGACCCGGCGTTCGTGTTTCCAATTGAGCGAATCGACCGGACGGATGGCCGATCAGTCAGAGGCTCGATTTGTAGTTCTTAGGCCGATGGGTTTTCTCCTGGGCCAGCCTTTGTGCTACTTATATGGTGACTATGCTCAGCGGCCCCATATTCCGTCGCCGACGTTTGATTGTGGCGCTGGCCGCGCTCGCATTGATTGGTGGCGGGCTGGCGACATGGCGGGGCGTAGGTCCGTTTCGTTATGCGCGGTTCGGTGATCCGGTGCGTTTCAGCCGTGATATCCGGCCCATCCTGAATCAGAACTGCGTTGTCTGTCACGGCGGGGTGCGGCAAAAGAACGGCGTGTCGTTCATTTTCCGAGAGGAAGCACTGGGCGTCGGGAAATCCGGACGTCGCACGATCGTACCGGGCAAGCCTGATGCATCGGAACTGATCGCACGGATAACTTCGACAGATCCTGAAGCGCGCATGCCCTACCACGCGCCGTCTCTTTCTCCTCCGCAGATCGCGTTGCTTCGCCGGTGGATAAAAGAAGGAGCCAAGTGGGAAGACTATTGGGCCTTCGTTGCCCCGAAGCCACAACCCTTGCCCGCGGTAAAGCGGTTGGAGTGGTCACGTCAACCGCTGGACCGATTCATTCTTGCTCGACTGGAGAAGGAGGGGCTGGCGCCCTCGCAGGAGGCTGACAAGGCCGCGCTGCTACGTCGAGTTTCCTTGGATCTCACGGGACTGCCGCCCACACTCGAGGAACAGGCATCGTATCTGGCTGATTCCTCGCCCAATGCCTATGAGAAGCAGGTCGATCGTCTACTCGCTTCGCCGCGCTATGGCGAGCGTTGGGCAGCATTATGGCTGGACTTGGCGCGGTACGCGGACAGCAAAGGGTATGAAGCGGATCGGGGTCGGCCTGGCGTCTGGCCATACCGCGATTGGGTCATTGACGCTTTCAATCGCAATTTTTCCTACGATAAGTTTGTGATCACGCAACTGGCAGGTGATCTACTCCCCAATGCCACGTTTGATGATCAGATCGCTACTTCATTTCACCGACAGACTCCCAACAACGATGAGGGCGGTACCGACGATGAGGAGTTCCGGTTAGTGGCGGCGATGGATCGCTCGGCGACTACGTGGTCCGTCCTGAACGGCCTTACGATGAATTGCGTGCAGTGTCACTCACATCCTTACGATCCGATCCGCCACGCCGAGTATTACAAGTCTCTGGCCTTCTTCAATACCTCGCGGGATGCCGACCTTCCGGAGGACACGCCGGTCTTGTATGTTCCAAAAGACAAAACCAAATATCAAGAAGCTGCGAAGCTTCAGCAAGAGATTGCGACGCTGACTCATTCCGTGGTGGATCTGGGTCGACAGTTGGACGATCGGACACAATGGATACCGTTGCCGATCACCGCGGCATCGGCTAGCGAGGCGGCCGCCTTGCGCTGGGAGGCGGATCAATTGGAGCGAGAGCTTGCGCGTTTGCCGGACGAGAAAATATCGGCCAAAAAAAAAGAGGACAAGCGGAAGTATCTGGTTAAGGGCGTTGCCGACGCCCGGAAACTGGCGCTTTCCAAAGCAGCAGATAAGCCCGTAGCCTTCCAGATTCATGACGGAGAGATGCAGGACGCCGCCAATACTCCAGGAAAATCGGTTTATGAGTTGACGGCGACCGTGGATGCTCCTGTGATTACAGCATTGCGCATCGAGGTCTTGCCAGCGAAACCCGAAGTTGCCCGCCATACGCCCGAAGACGGCTTTATTGTCGACCAGGTCGACGCCTGGATAGTACAGCCGAACGGCCGCCAGGATAAGATCCCTTTCCGTTATTTCATTTCTGATTCCGAAGACAATCTGCAAGCGGCAGTGGGACGGTCCGCAAAGCTGGGGCCGAAATCCGCGGCAGACCCGGAGACGGGCGGCTTTGCGGCAAATCCAAATCTTTTCCTCAACCGATGGACGATAGGAGTGCCCACTTCGCCTCTGCGGCTATCTCAAGGCAGCCGCCTGAAAGTTCACCTGATACAAACCGACAACGTCAGCGACAAGCCCGCCCTCGTGAAGCGGGCGCGGCTGACAGCCAGCTCGGATTCGCGCTGGTCCGCGCTGACCGAAAACTCCACCTTCGGCGGGAGCCTTGCTGAGCTTACGAACCTGACTCGCCGCTTGCAGAAGATTCGCAGTGTAGAAACTCCCGTGATGGTGGAACAGGCTGCGTACGAAAGACGAGATACTCTGGAGTTCGAGCGCGGAAATTTTCTCACCAAGATCGGTCCCGCCCTTGCGCCGGATGTCCCTGGATTATTTCCCAAACTTCCCGCTGGGGCGCCTCGCAATCGCTTGACGCTGGCAAAATGGTTTTTTATGCCAGAACAGCCTTTGACTGCGCGTACGGCGGTAAATCGCTATTGGGAGCAACTTTTCGGAACTGGAATTGTTGAGACCCTGGAAAATTTCGGGAGCGTGGGCGAAGAACCGAGTCATTCCGAATTGCTCGATTGGCTTGCACTTCATTTTCAGAACGACCTCCACTGGAACATGAAGACGTTATTGCGCGAACTGGTGACCAGCGCGACCTATCGCCAAACGGCTAAAGCTACCCCGGCACTTGTCGAGAAAGATCCGCACAATCGCTTGCTGGCGCGTGGTCCGCAGCAAAGGCTCACGGCAGAAATGGTTCGGGATCAGGCCCTTATGGCCAGCGGACTATTGACCGACACCATGGGCGGGCCTCCGGTCATGCCACCGCAGCCTCCGGGTGTATGGAACTCCGTTTATAACGACAGCAAATGGGTGGACGCGACCGGGCCCAATCGTTATCGGCGGGCGATTTACACGTACATTAAACGCACGAGTGGCTATCCCAGCTTTCTTACCTTCGATGCCTCCGAACACGACATGAGTTTGGCGCGACGTGTGCCGACCAACACACCGTTACAGGCTCTGGTAACGCTGAACGATCCGGTCTATCAGGAAGCTTCCGAAGCCCTTGCGCGACGCATGATGAAGGCGACGAATGTTCTTGACGAGCGGCTGAAATACGGCGCACGCTTGGTTTTGTCGCGCGATCCGACAGAGGGTGAGCTGGCTACTTTGCGCGGGTTGTTTGAAGCGGCTCTCACCTCGCCGACTGCGCCCAAGAATAGGAAAAGCGCCGCGAGTGCGAAGGGAAGATCTGGCAACGAACTGGCGGCATTGACGGCCGTGGCCAGCGTTTTGTTCAATCTCGATGCCGCTTTGACCAGGTGATCCTCATGTCAAATTCCAAAGTCAGGCCGAAGGATCGAGCAGGAAGGGAAGTAAGCGCCGAAGCGCATCCCGAACTGCGGATGGCATTGCTGCAGGCGCAAACTCGCCGTCATTTCTTGCAGGCCCTGGGCGGCGGCCTGGGGACGCTATTCGTGGGGACGTCGATGGCAAAGTATGCCGGCGCCGCGAATGATACTGGCTACTCCGAAGGCGCGAATCTCGACTTTACGCGCGACGCATCCAGCCCACTTGCCGCATTGCCGCCTCAGTTTGCTGCCAAAGTGCGGCGTGTCATCTATCTGCACATGGCCGGGGCGCCAAGCCAATTGGAACTCTTCGAGCACAAGCCTGACTTAAAACGGCTCGATGGCCAGGATTGTCCAGCGTCCTTTTTGGCGGGCAAGCGTTTCGCATTCATCAGCGGCGTTCCCAAATTGTTGGCGTCGCAGTACCCGTTCCACCAGGTCGGACAAAGCGGTCACTGGATTTCCGACCGCCTGCCCCATTTGGAACAGCACATTGACGACCTTTGCTTCATCAAGTCAATGCATACCGACCAGTTCAATCACGCGCCCGCGCAACTACTGGTACACACCGGCAACGCGCGCCTCGGTTATGCTTCCATCGGCTCCTGGGTACTCTACGGGCTTGGCACAGAGAATCAGAATTTGCCCGGTTTCATCGTATTGCTTTCGGGAGGTAAGTCGCCTGACGGCGGCAAGCAACTGTGGAGTTCCGGTTTCCTGCCCAGTGTTTACCAGGGAGTGCAATGCCGCTCGCATGGCGAGCCGGTACTGTATCTGGACAACCCGCCGGGAGTAAGCCGCCCGTTGCGGCGCACCATGTTAGACGCGATTGATCAGATCAATCAGCAAACCTATGCTGCGTTCGGGAATCCCGAGACGCTCACGCGCATCGCCCAGTACGAACTGGCATTTCGCATGCAAATGGATGCAACCGACGCCATGGACATCCGCAAAGAGCCCGCTTCGGTACTCGCGAAATACGGATCGAAGCCCGGCGAGTCCGGTTTTGCAAACAATTGTTTGGTAGCGCGGCGCCTGGCGGAGCGCGGCGTGCGCTTCATTCAGCTTTACCACTGGGGATGGGATTCTCACGGGGCAGACGCCAAGGAAGCGTTGAATCTCGGCTTCATGGACCGTTGCCGTGAAGTGGATCAACCGACTGCGGCCCTGTTAGGGGATCTCAAGGAGCGTGGCATGCTCGAGGACACACTCGTCGTCTGGGGAGGAGAATTCGGGCGAACGCCCATGCGGGAAAATCGCAATGGTCAGGAAATGAAATATATTGGCCGGGATCATAATCCCGGCGCGTTCACGATTTGGATGGCGGGCGGCGGTGTCAAGCCCGGAATGACACACGGCCAAACCGACGAGATGGGATACGAGATCGTAAAAGACCCGGTTGAGGTCCGCGATTTGCATGCGACCATGCTTTACTTGCTGGGCTTCGACCACCACAAGCTCAATTATTCCTTTCAGGGACTGGAACAGAAGTTAACCAGCGTAAAGCCGGCGCGGGTCGTGGCTGAGATTCTGGCGTGAGCAACTTCCCCAATTTCGGTCCGGACAACTTCCTAGGGTATTTGCATTCATAACAGTGTCGGGTCAACGCATCTCCGGGCAGCTTCGTCTTGGACTCCTCGCGCTGGCGCCCATTTTGATCGTGGCAGTCCTATTGGCGCTTCTTCCGCCCGACGGAAACGAACGCGCGGAGTGGGCGCAATTCATCGGGCGCTTTCATCCTTTGGCGGTCCACTTCCCCATCGCGCTCATCTTGCTCGTACCGATTTTAGAATTGGCAGGGCTAAGCTACGGGTTTTCCTACCTTCGTCCCTCCGCCGGCTTTGTGCTTGGCCTCGCAACACTCAGCGCAACCGTGGCCGCGATTCTTGGATGGTGTCTTGGACGAAGCGGTGGCTACTCAGGGCCGCTGTTGACACAGCACATGTGGGGCGGGATATTGCTCGCGGCAATCTGCTGGGTGTGCTGGATATTGCGCGCGCGCACCGGCGAATGGGGATTGTCGCTGGGCTTTATCTATGGAACCGCGCTTGTGACTGCGGTTTGTCTTGTGGCTTGGACGGGCTACCGCGGCGGGCAATTGTCTCTGGGCGAAGATCACCTCACCGAGCACATGCCGGGTCGGTTGCGTCAGGCGCTGCGGCTGTCGAATGTCGCAGCATCATTGGCGAACGGCGGGGCAAATACCTTTTATGGTGCGCGAGTTGAACCCATCTTTGAGACACGTTGCGTCACCTGCCACGGCCCAAACAAACATAAGGCAAACCTGCGGCTCGATAGTTACCGGGCGGTGATGCGAGGCGGCAAGAACGGGCCAGTCGTCCGGGCCGGTAACGTTCAAGCGAGCGATCTCTTTCGCCGAATTACATTGCCTCCCGGTCACGACGACTTCATGCCTAAGGAAGGCAAGCGACCCTTATCCTCGGATCAGGTGAAGCTGATCGAACTGTGGATTGGCGCCGGCGCCTCAGGCACGCTACTTGCGAATGCCATCAAAGATGCACCCGCTGGTTCCGCGTCCTCAACTGTAGCCGAAGTGACCTTCGAGGAGATTGACGCTGCCGCGATTACAAAACTGAGGGCGGGAGTCGCATCCTCGGTTACCCAACTGCAAAAGCGATATCCGAACATTTTGGAATACGAGTCACGAGGCTCCGCCAACCTGATTTTGAATGCTTCGATCTTGGGACCTAAGTTTGGAGATAGCGATTTAGAAGTCTTGGCCCCGCTGGCTGAACACATAACGTTAGCCGACTTCTCTCGCACGGCGATCACCGACCGGTCGGTGACGGCGATCGTTGCGATGAAACACCTACGAGTCCTGCGGCTCATGCATACCGGGATTACCGACAAGACGGTTCAAGGCCTAGGCATCCTGGATCAACTCGAAGCGTTGAATGTTTTCGACACGTCGGTCACATCTGCAGCTTTGCCGGCAATCGCGAGGCTTCCTAAGTTGGCACATTGCTACGTAGGTCAAACCGCAATTCCAAACGGAGTCGGCCTCCCGAAGGCTTTGACCGGCAAGATTGTATTTTGAGTACATCTCCTCGGAGTTTGTGATGCTTCCGGCAGCCGACGAGCTTCGCTCGCCGGGACAGCCGGGGGCGGCTGTCCCCACATATATCCCCTCTCTCACTGGGCCATCGAAAGGAAGGGCTCAGTGGGTCTCGAATAGATAGAGTCGCTTTAAGCCGGGTTTAGTTTGCAGTTCGGCAATCCCGTCGCGCGTAACTCTCGTCTCAGTCAGATTGAGTGATTCCAACTTCTCGAGCTTCATGAGTTCTTTCACTCCAGCGGACGTCACTGCAGTGTTGGAAAGATCGAGAAATCTCAGGTTGGAAAAGTTTGCGATTGCTTGCATTCCCTTGTCGGTCACTTTCGTGCGGGCCAGTTCTGCATCCACGATCAGGTTGGCGACAGGCGCAAGCTGCGCTAGAGTCGCGTCGTTGCAACGCTCCGGCGCGGTCACCGTGCGAAGGATCAGTCCGTCAGTCGGATTCTGCGAACGTGGGACAAGGCGTACGCCCAGAGAACCTTCCAGCCCCGCCATCGCCTTCAATTGCGGGCGATAGTCAGCAGTGAGCGGCGATGAAACCGTATTCTCCTCGGGGGACGACGGCAATCCCTGGATCGCTGCCTCTGCAATGTGCGTAGTCGCTCCTGCTGCAATCCACAGTTCGACGATTTTCGTTTCCGTCGCACTCAACGCCGGCTTTCCCTCTGCCGGCATGAAGTCCTTGTTGTCGGGCGGCAGAGTTACACGCCGAAAAAGCTCGCTCTTGCTGGGTTCCCCAGGATGGATTACCAGACCATCCTTGCCTCCACGCATCACGTGATCGAAGCTATCCAGACGCAGTTTGCCCTTGAACTTGCCGGCATTGTGACAAAGAACGCATTTATCTTCGAAAATCGGCTGCACGCGCAGTGCATAAAAACTGGTCGGGTCAACTTCGGTTTTTCTCTCTTCCCCAAGCCAGCGACGCAGTGGCTCAGGCAAACGCTCCGTTAGGAAGGTCTCGCCGTGAGTCAATTTGCCGCCCTGATCGCTCGTCCAGATCATTAAGCCAACCGTCGCCAACAAGGCGACCACATAGACACTTCGCTTCCAACGATAGAGCCCCCAGCAGGCGAGGCTCGCAGTCGCGAGTGAAACGCCGCCCCACATGTGACGTGTGACGAGTGAGCCTTCATAACCTCCGCCCCAGGCCAATAGCCATCCAAGCCAGGCCGATGCGATTGCCGCAACCGTCGCGAGTCCCAACACAAACCCCGCTGATTGACGCAGGTGCCAGCGCTCTCGAGCGAAGGCCGCGCATTCGAGTAGCGGCACCAGCAGCAGCAGAGCGATCGGGAGGTGCACCGCGAGAGGATGGAACCGGCCCAGGAACTGGGCGAGTTCTGCTCGCTCACGGCCGTCCGGCGGGGCGTAGATCAACAGGATCAATAACGGGAAAATCGCGGCAGCACCGACGCCCAGTATCCACTCGCGGACTCGAAGTGGCATGCGGATTCCGTTACGTCCTGCGCAGGAGTGTGATTCGCCCGATCGGCAGCCACTCGGCTACCAGGATGTCGCCATTGTGCAGAAAGATCGCATCATGGGGAGTGATGAACTTTCCCGGCGTAAATTGCTGGCGCGACTGGCTGCGGCGTGATCCCACTTCGCTATTTTCAGCCTTTCCGTCTCCGAGTTGCGCAACTACGTTGAACTCGCGATCGAGAATGCAGACCTGACTATCCAGGTCGGGGCACACCATCCACTCGCCCTGAATGTGGAAATTGCAGGGCATTCGCAGGTGCGCCTCGTCCTTAATCGTCCGCAAGTAAGTGCCGTCAAGCGTGAAAGTCTGAATGCGCCGGTTTCCGCGGTCGGCCACAACCAGCAGCGGCTTTTCTCCACGCGGGTCCAGCCAGAGTCCGTGCGGAGTGTCCAGTTCGCCATCGCCGTGTCCTGGCTTGCCGACTTCACCCAGAAATTTTCCCGCAAGAGAAAAGCGCAGCATGTGGCTCGAGCCGTAGCCGTCGCCCACATAAAAATCACCATTCGGAGCAAAGGCGACATTCGTGGGCACAAAGTCGATCGGCCGCTCCATATAACTCGCGTCCTCTCGGGGATAGCCATGCACCCAAGTCACCTCGCCTGCGAGCGTGGTTTTTACCACATTGCAACGGTTGATATCGCAATGGTAGAGAAATTCTGTTTTCCCTTCGCGGCGCAGCTTCAGTCCGTGCGCTCCTCCTCGGAACTCCTCGCCAAAGGCCCGAACGAAGCGGCCTTTCTCGTCGAATACAACGATCGCCTCGCCGCGCATACTCGACTTGTGCACGGTGTGTCCAACGTAAATGTGCCCCTGCTCATCCTGGCAAAGTCCGTGCGTATCTCCCCACACCATCCCTTCAGGCGGCACCAGCCAGTCGTGGACACACTCGTAAGTATGCGGGCCGGAACCAAGCACGGGAAGGCGAGTGCCGGATTTGTCAGAAGCTTGCACGTAGAAAGACGGCAGCGCGGCCGCCAAGCCGGCAACCGAACAGGCGGTCAGGAACGATCGGCGAGTTTGTTTGTTCATAGCAGCAGATAAGATTAACTCAAAAGACCGGGCACTACCTTTGCCGGAATCACTCCAGTGAATTTCTGGTCCAATCCTTGAAACTTGAAGGTAAGCTTCTCGTGGTCAATGCCCAACAGGTGAAGCAGTGTGGCATTAAAGTCACGCACATGCACAGGATCGCGAACAATGTTGTAGCAATACTCGTCCGTCTCGCCATAGGCGATCCCCGGCTTCGCGCCTCCACCCGCCAGCCAAACGGTGAAGCAACGCGGATGATGGGCCCGCCCATAGTTGTCTTTTGAAAGGCCGCCTTGACTATAAACCGTGCGGCCGAACTCTCCTCCCCAGATGACCAGCGTGTCGTCGAGCATCCCGCGGCGTTTCAAATCGGTAACCAGTGCATAGGAACCACGATCGGTAGCCGCGCATAGTTTGGGCAACATGCCGACCACATCGCCATGCACATCCCAACCGCGCTGATAAATCTGCGTGAAGCGTACTCCGCGCTCCGCCATCCGCCGGGCGAGAAGGCAATTGTGAGCGAACGTCCCCGCTTTCTTTGCCTCTTCGCCGTAGAGTATCCAGGTACTCGCAGGCTCGTCGCGCATGTCAACCAGTTCGGGTACCGATGTTTGCATGCGGAACGCCATCTCGTACTCCCGGATGCGAGCGTGAGTTTCCGGATCCCCGAGATCCTCGTAGGTGAGCTGGTTGATGGCATTCACGCTGTTAACCAGTTCCCGCCGAGTTTCGCTGCTCATGCCTGGGGGATTGTCGAGATAGAGGACCGGAGAGCCTTCCGAGCGGAAAGCCACGCCAGAGTACTCGTTGGACAAAAACCCGCTGCTCCACAACTTCGGAGAAATGGGTTGCTGATTGGAATGCGGAATCAAAGCGGAGTTGAGCACGACGAAGGTTGGAAGATTCTCGTTCATACTGCCCAGGCCATAGGACAGCCATGCGCCCAGGGAGGGTTTGCCGGGAACCATATTGCCCGTGTTCATCAGAAGGATGGCGGGCTCGTGGTTGATCGCGTCGGTTCTTAACGAGTACACAAGCGTGAGGTCATCCACCATCTTGCCAGTCCAGGGAAGCAGGTCGCCCACCCAACGCCCCGATTTGCCCTGCTGCGCGAACCTCCAGTGGGACGGGGCGATGGGGAAACGGGCTTGGCCGGCAGTCATACCCGTAAGCGCCTGGTTGCCGCGAACAGAGTCGGGCAGATCTTTGTCGTAAAGCGCGGAGAGACCGGGCTTGTAATCCCACATATCCATCTGCGGAGGCGCGCCCGACATGAAGAGGTAGATGCAGCGCTTCGCCGCGGGCGGAAAGTTCGGCAAACGCATTGATTCGGGGCCGGGCAGCGCGGGTTCAGAAGTCCCCGCCAATCCACCGAGTAGTTTGTCGCCCATCAATACCGCTAATCCAGCCCATCCCAGAGTTTTGCCCATACGGCCAAGGAAATGGCGACGGCTTGCGAGGCGAAGCCACTCATCACGCAGCGACTTTGGTATGGGTAGATCGTAAACCGACGGACCTTCGCCATGATCGTCGCAACAAACATGCCCGGGCAATGGTTTTCGAGGATTCATTTGTTCACTACAGAATCCAGATTCAGAGCCGCGCTGGAAACCAGCATCCAGGCCGCCAGTTCTGACGCCGGAATCGTCCTGTCAACTTTACTCTCGCCCACATTCAACAGTCGGGCAGCGGCCGCTGGATCCCTGGAGTAGGTTGCCCCGAATTTTGTGAGCGCGCTTTCGAGAATACCTTTTTCTTTGGAGCTCCAGCCACGTGCGAGCAATACCTGACCAAGATAGTCCAGCCGGGCATCTACGGTTGAAGATTCGCGAATGACGCGTTCCGCCAGCCTGCGTGACGCCTCCAGCCGCAACGGTTCGTTCATCGCCACCAGTGCCTGTAAAGGAGTGTCGGTGCGTTGCCGGCGAGTGCACGCCGCGTCACGCATGGGGGAATCGAAAGTGTCCATGTCGGGCATGGTGGCCATGCGTTTCCAGAATGTGTAGAGGCTCCTTCTGTAGAGTGCGTCGCCGTGGTCCTGCACATATTTTCGCGTGTTGCTGGCGTCGTGGCTTCCGTCCCAGATTCCGGGTGGCTGATAGGGTTTTACGCTGGGCCCGCCGATCTTCTCCACCAGCAGGCCGCTGGCAGCCAGGATGGTATCGCGCAACATCTCGCTATCCATGCGGAAACGCGGCCCCCGGGCCAGGAGACGGTTCTTTGGATCCTTTTCGACAAGCTGTGGGGTTGCACGCGCCGACTGCCGGTAGGTCGCAGACAGAACCAGTTGCTGATAGAAGCGTTTCACATCCCAGCCGCTATCTCGGAAATCCACGGCCAACCAATCAAGCAGTTCTGGATGACTGGGCCGCGCGCCCATCACTCCAAAATCCTCAGTGGTTTCCACGATCCCAGTTCCAAATATTTCCTGCCATATGCGGTTCACCGTTACCCGCGCGGTCAGCGGATTGGTTGGACTAACCGTCCACTCCGCCAAGCCGCGCCGGTCCGGGGATGCACCGGCAGGCAGCGGTGGCAGAAAATGCGGCACACCGGGGCGCACCCGCTCCGTGCGCGCGTTGTAGACTCCGCGGGTCAACATATCCGCATAGGCGAGTCCTGACCCCTCCTCGCTGACCAACGTGAGATCGCCGTCTTTTGAAAGTCGGTTCAGTTCGCTGTTGAGTGCGGGCAGTTGCGCCGTCAGCGAGCGCGTAAACTCATCGCGCTGCGCAAAATAAAAGTCGCTCACAACTTTGAATTCATCGTCCGACCACGCGGAAAGCGGCTTCTGAACAATCTCCGACACATAGTCCTCGAACGGGACGCGTGCCGCTTCGTCGGACCCAAGCTCGCGTGCGTAGAAGCGAAAGTCTTGAAATCCCGACTGCCGGAGCGGATCGGCGTCAGGAAATACACGCCCGAAGGTCATGGGCGCGGACGTTCGCACCGTGCCGTCGAGCTTGTCTTTGATTACCTTCAACTCCTGTGGCTGGCCGTCAACGTATAGCTTCATGCCACCGGCCTTGCCGGAGCCGGAGTAGGATGCCAGGATATGATTCCAACGACCCTCGACCAGAACCTTCTCTGTCGTCTCGACCGTGGCCGCATTGCGGGGAGCCGCGTGGGTGAATGTGAATGCCAGTTTGCGGTGGTGGATGCGAAGCTGCCAGCCGCGCGAGGCCTCTTTGGCATTGGCACGTGCCAAAATTACGCCGTTCGGCTGCTTGGCGTCTTTGGACTCGAGGGGTCGCAACTCAGGACGCAGCCAGAAAGCTATGGTGAATGGCTGGTTTCTTTCAACGTCGCCGACATCCGGCAAATCCAGCCGGGTGGTTGTGTCCATTCTCATGTAAGGCCAGAGCCATATTCCCTCGCCCCAGATCACCGGACTCTCAGTTGCAGAAACATTCTGCAGCTGGGCAGCCGGCGCCGAGTTGACGAAGGTCATCCCCTTCTGTTCGTCGAAACGCAAGCGCACCTGCAATCCTGCACTGCTTACCGGCAGCGGTCGTGACTTGGACTCCGTCAGCCACATTGCCACCAGCTCGCGAGCCCGCGCGCGCCGCTGACCGATCTGATTCTCCAGCGCGGAACGCTTCGCCAGAATCTGTTCATAGGCCGCGCGATTGTTATCCTTTGGCACACGGATGAATGGCGGCCAGTCCTGCCGATCATCATTCGACGGATTTTCCGTCAGATTGTTGAAGAACGCGGTGAGCCGGTAGAAGTCCTGCCGCGTGATGGGATCAAACTTGTGATCGTGGCAGACTGCACAACCAATGGTGAGACCGAGAAACGCCGCGCCAAACGCCTCAGCACGTTCGCGCTTGTTGTTCACGCGCAGCTCTTCGATAAGCGCTCCTCCCTCACCGGAACTGATGCCGGCACGCAGGAAAGCCGACGCGACCAACGTATCCAGGTTTTTCCTGGGCAGCATGTCTCCCGCAATTTGTTCCTTCACAAACTGGTCAAACGGCTTGTTCTGGTTGAAGGACTTGATCACGGAGTCGCGATAGGGCCAAATGCTGCGGAGGTTGTCCAGGTGGAGACCATGAGTGTCCCCGTAACGCGCGACATCCAGCCAGTAGTGGGCGCGATGCTCGCCGTACCGCGGACTCGCCAGCAGCCGGCCCACTACTTTTTCATACGCATTATCGGATCCGTCCGTAACGAACGCGGTCACTTCTTCAGGACTGGGAGGTAGGCCCGTAAGGTCGTACGTGACGCGTCGAATCAGCGTTGGCCGGTCGGCCTCGTCCGAGGGCGTCAACCCTTCTTTCTCCAGGCGGCTCAGGATGAAACCATCAATCGGGTTCCGCATCCAATGATGCTTCTTTGTCTCCGGAATCGCAGGGCGCTTGGGGGCGATGAAGGACCAATGTTCTTCGTAGGCCGCACCTTCCTTCACCCATCGGCGCAACAGCGCGATCTGCTCCGGCTTGAGGGTTCGGTGCGCTTCTGGAGGAGGCATTCGCTCCTTCGGATCGCTCGACTCAATTCGCCGCACCAAAGGACTCTTATCTGGATTTCTCCGGATGATCGCAGGACCAAATTTTTCGTGGGGCGCGAAGGCGAATTCCCCACGGTCCAAGCGCAGCCCGGCTTTCCGTGCGCCCGGATCGGGGCCGTGGCACGCATAGCAGTTTTCCGAAAGAATCGGTTGGATAGTCTCGTTGAACGACAATCTTCCGGGACGGAATGTGTTGGCCGCGTGGTGAGCCATCCACCAGGCAACGGCGATCCCGAGGAAGACAGTTACTACAATCCGGAAGAAGCGAAATCGTGCCTTCGGATCCTCTTTCCTCGACATCTCTTGTCTTCCTTTGATCACTGCGGTGAGTTCAGTGTTTCCAAGAGATAGTATGCCCGCCGATCACCCTACGGGAAGGGCGAAAAGGCATCGCGCCACGGTCCAGGCTTGGGCACAGCTCGCGGGAGTGAAGACCGAGGCTCTCTGGCAACCGTGAACCTACTGATTAAGAGTAGGCAAGTCTGATGGGGTCTTCCACGTCTTAGCACCTTTAAGAGTCAATAACTTACGGACAACTAAGCCCGCACGGGAGCAATTTTGGCTGGTATTGAAAAGAAGCAAGTTACCGCACATGGGATCAAAGCGTACGGGCACACTTATGGCACACCTCACACTGACCTGAATTCCCTCTTTCCGAACAAGGCTGAGTACGATTTCGGACGAAAGAAACGGGAGGAAGTGTCGCGGAGCAGGCACACCGAAGCAGAAATGATCAGGCGTTGAAGCAAGTTGAGGCGAGTTTAAGAGCGGAAGACGTGGCGCGGGAAGTGGGAGGTCGAAGCACCTCTATGCCGAGGGAGATGGATGCGATCGATGCGCAAGAAAGCGAAGCCGTTGCGCGACGAAAACGCGCGGCTGAAAAAGCTGGTGGATCCTAATCTGAACAAAGAGATGCTGAGAGTGGATTCGAATTCGCGTTAGAGCGTAAATTCAAGAACATGCATCGCGCTGGCTGTGCGTTATGGGCAGGTAACGCCATGGTCGGCCGCCTAATTGTTGTGTACTACGATCTCAGAACTCGCTGACTAAGAATTATGTTCCCCGATGCGGCTGCAATGTTGCCAACTGCAGCCATCACTCCCAGGGTTTTCTGATCTCGTTCGGAGGAGCACCTGGCCCAGGCAGCGGAAAGAGGCAAGGTCAGGCACAGCCACAACAGGCTAATTCTTCGCATACACCGGGCCGGCATTACGCTTGGGCGGGTCGGAGATGGCACGGATATAGGAGGTCAGCGCCTGAATATCGGACTTGCTGAGAGTGTTGCCCCAGGCCGGCATTAGCGCAGATTTGTTGAGCGCGGGACCGCCATGGCTGATGATGGCAGTGAGATCGGCCTCGCTGATCTTGTTGAGCGTATCGCCCTCGGTGAAGGGATGCGGCTTGATTTCGAGGTTATCGAAGTTCGAAACGCGCTCCACGGTCGACTCGGGATTGTGGCAGCGGTCGCAATACTGGTCGTTGAGCTGGCGGCCAAGAGTCTGCTGGTAACCAAGCGCGATCTCTTCAATTCTTAATTCAACGTTCTTATGCGCTTTGTCGGTAGTGGAGGCGGTGAGCTGATAGCGGCCCGCCATGCCGCCGAGGGTAACGTTAGTCGTAAGTTGGCCGCTGGAATCGGTAAGGCCATTGGCCGGATCGAACGTTACTCCTGGCGCGGCGGTGAATTCGACGAGCGCGCCGGGGACGGCAGTTCCCTGCTCATTATTCACCTGCACCACCAAGGGCTGCGGCAGCGGCGTACCTGCCTGTGCGATCTGCTTTCCACCGCTGGATTCTACAATGCTCGCGCCGACTGCGGTCGCCTTCGGCAGTACCGCGGACGCGGCCTTGCGTGAACAGGACGCCGCCAGCGACATTGTCAGAAGGGCAGCAACTAATGCGGCGATGGTCCGAGAGTTGCGGATCATTTCTTTGCTTTTGCGACCTCCGATTTACCTGCGCCTTTCTGCGAGATCAGGAACGCGGTCAAGGCGCCGGCATCTTCATCGCTCATGGCGCGGTTTGGTTCCATCGTGCCGGGACGCAGTGCTTGCGGATTCTTCATCCATTGAAAAATCCAGGCAGCGGTGAGGCGCGAGCCGACTTGCGTCAGGGTCGGGCCGATGTATCCTTTGTCGGTCTTGGTATCCACGATGTGGCAGCCCTGGCAGGAGTATTTGCCGTAGAAGAGTTGCTTGCCCAGCTCAACCTGGCCTTGGGGGTAGCCGCTCAGCGGCATGGAATCGCGGTCGACCGCCGGACTCTGGTACACAGTCATGATGTAGTCCGTCAGTTCGTTGACCTCGCCATCGGTAAGGTTGAATCTTGGCATGCGCCGGATCAGTGCAGGCCGCAGGGTGTTCGGGTTCTTCAGGAAGTCCACCAGCCACTGCCGCTGCACGGAACTGCCTTCCCAAGTTAAATCGGGGGCCATGTCGCCGCCGTGGCCGTTGATGCGATGGCAACTGAAGCAGGCCAAGTCGGCCATCAACTTTCCGGCCTTACCCGCTGGTTGGTAGTCCGACTCGGGCGTTGCCGCTACTGTCAGAGACGGGGGCAATGTGGCAGAACGGTCGTTGAGCGCTAGCAGAGCGGTGGTGAGCGAATCAATCTGCGCCGGCGTGAAGGTGTACTGCGGCATCTTCAAGCCTTGTCCAAACGTACGCGGCTGGTTGATCTTGGTCGCGATGTAGTCGGGAAGCGTGTGCTGCATGCCCGGTAGGAACACGAGCTGAGTGACGGGCTTGCTTCCGATGCGGCTGAGCTCGGGCGCAAAGTTCTCCGGCTTCTTGATGCCTGCGATCTCATGACACGAAGCGCAACCGTAATCGGAAACCAGACGCTTGCCGTGCGCGATCTGCTCGGGCGTCGCGGCTTCGAGATGGACGTTGGCAAGCAGATCGGAATCGGTCTTGGCTAGCAGAAATCCCGAGAGTATCGCGACTTGAGGATCGCTGAAGCGATAGTGTGGCATCGCGGTCTCTGCGTCGTAAGCGCGAGGATTGTGCAGCCACGCCTGCAACCACTCCGGTTTCACTTTGCTGCCAACGCGGGTCAACTCGGGGCCAATGTCCCCGCCAACCAGATTGCCAGCGGCATTTTGTACTGCGTGGCATGAGGCGCAGAAGGATTCCCCATACAAGCTGGCACCGGCCGCGGGATCAGATGATGCCTTCGCCGAAAGCGTGGCACTGTCTCCCGGCAGCGAAATGCTGTTCGCTATCAAGAACGCGGATATATCCCGCGCATCGTAATCGCTCAGCTTGAAATTCGGCATTGTGGCCGTGTCCGTGGCCGCGTAAGCCTGCGGATCTTTCAACCAGGCATCAATCCACTGCCGTGTGGTCTTGTCTGCGATGTGTGAGAGCGAGGGCGGATCGTCGGTCGCCTTCATGGTGCTGCCATCGGGCAGCTTCACCGTATGGCAATGCACGCAGCCGTAGCCGGAAAGCAGATGCCGGCCTTGATTCAATTGAGGCGCGCCCGGGAGCGGTCCGCGATGGCACTGGCCGCACGACGACTCGATGTATTTCGCCGGCAGAATCGGCTGCTCCCACGCCAGCGTGCTGTTGTGAGCTTCGGCTACGGTGGTCGCGGCACCCTGTCCGCGATGGCACATTGTGCATCCGAATTGGTCGAGCTTATGCGGAATCACGGGATGTGGGCGGAAGGGCTGTACATTCACGTCGGCGAGGCTGGCTTCTTTCAAACCAACATGGCAACTCGTGCAACGGTCGACCACGCCGAGATCGGGCAGCCAGATCTGCTGAATCCCTCCCTGGAAATGCCGTTGCAGAGTGACCGCATCGCTGCGGTTGCGAATCATCTTCAAATAGCCATGCTGATAATGCCGCCACTCGCTGAAGCGGTTTTTCGCGGGGGCGATCGCGAGCGAACCCAGAAATACGAGGCTGACCACACCGAACGCGCGAACGCTATCCCCGAACAACTTCTGCCCGAGCGACTTGAGTTCTTCTTTCATGAGCGCATTAAGACCCTTGCCACGGCCAAACCCAGGCCCAGCCTGCCCCGCGGAAGAATATGCCGATGGCAGTCAGCACCACCAGTTCGAACAAGAACCATGTCATAACCCAATAGGAAAGCGGCCTTGCCGCCAGATAGCGCCGGAAAGCCGAGGACGATTGAGGAGAACTCTGCGCCGCCAGGATCATCACTCCGGCCATGATTAACGTGGGGACGAGAGCCGCATACACCTTGAAAAACAACAGGAACAACGACAGAGCGCTGGCAACTAAATAGAAGATCTGCAGCCGCTGCTGGCGGTCCTTCAGGAAAAGCCCATCCGCTTCGATGTTGACCTTAAAGTACGGAATCACGATCAGCGCCATCACCACCAACCCGGGCACAAGCACACCTGCGACAACCGGCGGAAAGTAGTGCAGCATCTCTTGCAGTCCGAGAAAGTACCAGGGTGCTTTTGCCGGATTGGGAGTGTGTGAAGGATCGGCCAGGCCTTCGAGCGGTGCGTTGAAGATCAATGAGATCCATACCAGCGCAATGGCAAGCACTTGAATGGCGACAGCCGCGCGAAACAGAACCTCGGGAAAAGTCTGCACCTGATCTTCACTGTCGGTCTTGACCTGAGCCGAAGTGCGGCGAGTGATGAAAACGATGCGGCGCGGAGACTTCTTTGCGTTGGAATCGACGCCCGCGGTGAAGTCTTTGGAGTCGGCCATGACTTATTGTGCCTCCTTCGCGGTGGTGTCGCTGCTGGCAGCATTCGCCCGCAGCGTCGCCGGTTCGCTGGCATGGGCGTAGAGGCCGCCGTCCTTGCGGATGCGCCAGAAATGGATGGCGACGAAGAACATCGCCATCAACGGCAGAATCATGCAATGCAGCACATAGAAGCGCAGCAGCGCGTTGGCGTTGACCGCGTTCCCACCCAGCAGCATGAAGTGAATTTTGTGGCCCATTACCGGGACCGCAGAAGCGATATTCGATCCGACCGTAATTGCCCAGTAGGCCAGTTGGTCCCAGGGAAGCAGGTAGCCGGTATAGCTGAGTAGCAGCGTCATCAACAAAAGAATCACACCGATCACCCAGTTGAATTCGCGCGGGGCCCGGTAGGCGCCGCGATAAAAAACCTTAAACATATGCGCAAAGACCAGGAAAACCATGGCGTGTGCCGACCAGCGATGTAGATTGCGCAGAAACATTCCGGAGGAAACCACGAACTGCAAGTCTTTCGTATCGGCGTAAGCCTGCGGCGTGGAGGGATGGTAGTAAAGCATCAGAGGGATTCCGGTTGCGATCAGAATCAGAAACGTCCCCAACGTCAGCGTTCCCAAATACCATGTCGCACTAAAGCCCAGCATGCGCGTGCGCACCTTGGTGGAAAACAGGTGCAGAAACACGTTCTGCTGGATGGCCAGCGCGCGCTTCAGTGTGCTCGAGCCGGTGCCGCTGCGGAAGATCGAGCGCCACACCCGCGTGCCGCGTAAGTCGTCGAAATATTGGTCTACTGTCTTGGCCATTGCTTAGACCCTCACCAAGGAATCCCGCTGCAGTGGAGGAACTTCGGTGGAGCGGTCCACCAGCAGATCTCCGTCGTCGTTAAGCCAGATGCGTTTCCACGGCAGCGGCCTGGGCGCAGGCCCCTCGATCTTTTTCCCATCGCGCTCGAACTTGCTGCCATGGCACGGGCATGCAATCAGGTTCAGTTCCGGTTTCCACGCCGTGAGGCATCCTAGATGCGTGCACACCGCGCTGAGCGAGAAGTAGCCTTCCTGCGAATGAATAATGTAGATGCCCGAGTTTACATCGAGCGTGACGGAATCGAGCGGATAGCGGTCGGGCTTTCCGGCGTTGACCACGGGCGAGGGTTCGTACAGCACATTCGGCTCGAGGAACTGATACGCGAAGGCGGCCGTGCCGGCAGCCGCGATGCCAAGCGATCCCAAGCCAAGTTTCGCAAAGAATTGGCGGCGGTCGACCGCGTTGTCAGGGTTTGCGGGCTTGGTTTCGTCTGGCATGTGTGTTTCTTACCTACTTCGACTGCAATCCCGCTCCAATTGCCGCCACCGAGATCAACCCGGTCGGTTCGGCGGGAATGAGGTTGTATGACTCCATGGTGATCGTGCCTACCGGACAGCGCATGGCACAGAGACCGCAGCGGATGCAACGCGTCTCATCCTTCAACATGGCGGAGCCGGTAACGATTCCCAGTTCGTCAGCCACTACGTTGTCGAATTCCACGCCGAAACATTCCTGGTTGTCGCGGATGTGCTGCACGGTCTGGGGTTCGAACGCGATGCGATTAAGCGAAACCAGCTCCAGACATTTCTCCGGACAAACATCGACGCAACCGCCGCACAAAATGCACATGCTGCCGTCTTCCGGCGTGCCTTCGAAAATCGTGTTGACCCAGCAGTGCAGGCAGCGTTGCGCTTCCGCCATCGCGGCAGGAGCATCGTAGCCAACTTCCACTTCAGTCACGCCGGTGCGACGCTCGAGAGGAAGCATGGGCACCGGCTGGCGGTTGATATCCAGATAATCTAGCGGCATCACGTGCCGCTTCAATATTTCGACCTCGATGATGGGTTCGGGATGTTTGTTCTTGCGAAGGTATTCGTCGATTCCGACTGACGCGCGTTTGCCGTCGCCTACGCTGTCGATAATCAAACGTGGGCCAAAGACGCAGTCACCTCCGGCGAAGATCCCAGGAGCCGACGTCATCAGCGTTTGCGGATTGACGGCGATCAGGCCGCGTGGAGACAGTTCAACTTTATCTTCGGGCGTGAGGAAATCGAGGCGCGGGGCCTGGCCGATCGCCATGATGATGGTGTCGCACTCGATCTGGCTTTCGCTGCCCTCGAAAAACGCCGGGTTGAAGCGTTTGTTCTGATCGAAGACCCATTTGGTTTTGAGCGTCTCCAGTGCTACCACCTTGCCATCTTTGCCCACCATGCGCTTTGGGCCGAGACCCGGGTGCATGCGGATGCCTTCCTGTTCGGCTTCCTCAATTTCTTCCAGAGCAGCAGGCATTTCTTCGCGAGGCTCCAGGCAGACGAGATTCACCTCGCGCGCGCCCATGCGCAGCGCAGAAAGGGAAATGTCGACCATCTCCCGGGTGGCGACCGCGGTCACGTTTTCGGCAGAAGGCTCGGCATCCTCCACGCCGCCCGCATGCTGGCGCACTACTTCGCGCGCTGCCGAGCGGGCCACGTCCATAGCTACGTTGCCGCCGCCGATCACGATCACTTTCTTGCCGATGGTAAATTTGTAGCCCAGGTTCACATTGAGCAGAAAGTCGATGCCTTTGTGCACGCCATCGAGATCAACACCGGGGATGCTGAGATCGCGGCTGCGATGCGCTCCCACGGCGATGAGCACGGCATCGAACCCCTGACGGCGCAGATCGGAAATCGTGAAGTCGCGGCCGGCCGCATGATTCAGCTTGAGCGTGATGTCGCCGGTCTCGAGTATCTCGCGCACCTGCGCTTCCACCACGTCGCGGGGCAGGCGGTATTCCGGGATTCCAAGGTAGAGCATTCCGCCGGCAACGGGCGCCGCTTCGAAAATCGTGACGGGGTATCCCATGAGGGCGAGATCGTGCGCGGCCGAAAGTCCCACGGGGCCGCCGCCTACGACCGCGACCTTATAAGGAAGTTTCTTCTGTCCCCGTCCTTCATTCACGTGGATGGGATGTTTCGACTCAGGCCCAAACTGCTCGGTGAGAAAACGCTTGAGAGCGCGGATGGAAATGGGCCGGTCAATCTCGCCGCGGCGGCATGCGGTCTCACAGGGATGAGCACACACTCTCCCGCAGATGCTGGCTAGCGGATTGGGGTCGCGCGCTATGCGATAGGCCTCTTCGAAGCGGCCCTCGGCGATCAGGCCGACATACCGCCCGGCGTTGGTGTGCGCGGGGCAGGCCATCATGCAGGGGAAGTTCGTGTTCAGCCAGTCCCCGTCGACCTTTTTGTTTTTGAATCGTTTCAGCATGAAGGCACCTTGTAGCCTTTAGGAAGGCTGAACGTCACCCGGCTTTTCCCGGATCACGACTGGCGATGAAGAGAGCGATGAAAAGCACGGGGAGCGAGCGTCGATCGCTCTGCCGCTCCCCGTTGCTCTCGCTTTGTTACTCCTCACTTGCTCAGGGTAAAATCCGCTTTGCCCCCGCCGGCCACAGTCACCGGCTTGGACTGGTTCTTGGCGCCTTCATGCCAGGCGGTCACGGTGTAGCCGCCGTCCGGAACGTCTTTGATCTTGTAATTGCCGCTGTCGTCGGTTTCGGCAAAATAGGAAGTTGGGCTGACAATGATATACGCGCCCATTTCCGGGTGTACATTGCAGAGCAGCGGCACGACACCCGCCTTATCGAAAGTAAAGGATCGCTTTTCCCCCTTGGGCCACGTGCCGAGATTGTGTCCTGCTTTCTTATCGCTGCCGATCGCAGTCCAGAAGACGTTGTGCTGCACGGTGTCGCTATTCAGGAAGTCAATCGTTGTGCCCTGTTGTACAACCATGATGTGCGGCGCAAACACCAGCGCTTTTTGATTCATCACCGGGTGCTCTTTGGGAGCGGGAAACGTTTTGCCCGAAATAGCCTCGACGTAAACCACCGATTGCCCCTTCATTCCGGTAACTTTGCCCTCGATGTCGCCCGCCCACGCCGCGCTGCACAGCCCTGCTGTCAGTACCACGAGTACGAATGCCTTGCACTTCATTGAGTTGTTCTCCTTTTTAGAGTTGTTGATGATTGCTCACCTGCGTGTCAGAAAATAAACTTCGCATCCAGATAAACTGTGTTGTTGGCACTGGCGTTGCGACCCGAAGCGTCGTAGTTGGTCGTGCCGCCATTGAACCGTGTATATCCGGTGTATTGCGCTGCCAGTTGCAGATTCTGCCAGGGCCAATACGAGAAGTTCGCAATATATCCTGCGCCTCTCGGGTCTCCATTGGCGCTGCCGGTCACCGGACTCGGCGCATACAGCCCCGGATTGACCGTGCCGCCGGTATTGAACACACCGAATGTGCCGGTATAGCGATTGCCGAAATGGTATTCGGCATTTGCCAGAAAAGTATTCAGATGATTTGAGCCAAACCCGCTGGCCAACAAATCAGAGTTTTCGCGGATATATGTGCCCCGAAACGAAAGCACATCCGTCCTGAATAGCGTCCGATCAATTTGAGTATCCAGGGCCCAGTCTGTGTACTCATCCTCGGGGCCGGGTCCGGTGAATGCGGTGTTCCGCACATGCATGCCATAAGTGCCGAACTCATACTGCGTCGTACCCGTCGATTCCTGCCAGGCGAGGCGCCAGTATGGAGCAAGGCCGCGGATGTTGTTTGTAGAACCATCTCCTGGGTTCGGCTGAGGACCGCCCACGTGTTCCGAGCGATAGATTGCTGCGTCCAGATAAAGATGGTTGTCCCACATGGCAAAGCCACCGAACCCTGCAACGTCCTGCGCCAAACCGCCATTAATGAGGGCGTGGGCGGAGGGAGTCGGTGCAAAATCGCTGTTGATCCACGGGAAACCCCATGCCGGCGTACTGTTCCAAAGGTCCTCGACGGTTGGATTGTTGTTGAGGTCCAGGCCGTAAACCAGTTCCTTGCCGCCCAGTTTCGTCTTATTCGCGTAACGGATATCCGTATTATCACTGGTGAGATGGTCGTTTTGGGTGTCGTAAGTCACCTGCAAAAAGCTGCCGATGTTGCTGGTCCATGCACCAGAAAGGAAGAGCGAAATGTCTTGCGGAAATTCAAAACTGCCGTTCTGGGACGTCGGTATCGGAGACTTAGTTGAGGTAAATGAGGTCTCAAGCATTATGGAAAGGGGCAGCGAAGACAGAAGGTCAAGCGCGGCCCGCTTTTTGCCTCCATCGGCCTTTATGGTTTTGGTGTCATCTCCCTTATCCACGTAACCGAGCAGCTTGAACCTTCGTCCGGCGGGGTTGAGTTCCGGAGGCGCGTAGTGGCAACCACTGCACGCCAACCCCGTCTGCCGCGCATAGCTTGGAACCGCCAGCGCGCTGGGCTGATTCAACGCGACAAACAATAGCACAACCATGAGAGAAAAAAGCAGAGACCCCCGACGACGCGTATGCATCTGATCGCCTCCTTGACGGTACAAGTTGTGGAGCATTCGGTTCAGTTATGAGGTCCGATTCGCGGGCTATTATAGCTATTATCGGGACGGACATCGAGGTTTGCAGCGGCAGGAGTCACAATGGTATGTGATCTCAATCACTTTTTTGGAAACTCGGCGGTGGTTAACGGAATAGTTTCATACTGCAATCCTTTTCGAACGGCGGTCCTATTCCCTGAACGGGCAACCGGTTGAAGTGGAGACGACTGTTACGGTCATTTTCGTTCTAGCCAATTGAGGGAACTCGTAGAGGTGCGAGGAAACCGCGAAGAGAAGCCTGACGTTCGCGTTGGTTCAGCGTCCAGGCAAATTGAGTGATTTCAAGAGATCTGAGGCGTGCCGTTCTCGCAAGTGTCGAAGTCCGTTCTATCTTCTTTTTTTTCGTTGTCTTCTAGTCCACGACAACAATTGAAAACTCGATCCATCCTCCATGCGGGGAACGCGACCGAGAATGGCGCGACCGCGAACCATAACTAGCCGCGCACCCGCGCGCCTGGCTTGCATGAGCGCAAGCAGAATGGCCTGCGCGTGCGACAAGCCGTCGGAGCTGCCCAATACCTCACATTCAAAACGATTTAGGGTCTCGTGACCGGGATCACAATTCCCGGTGATGACAGGCACCGCCGGAAGATTCGTTCTGTTTTATCGTTGCTCCGTGGATTGGGCGACCGCGCCCCGATTCAAGTGAGAGAGTAACTGCACATGACTAACCTAAACGGCGACGGGCATCATTCCAATCAAGTAAGCCAAAACAAGCCACGCCTGATTTTCTGGGAGTTGACCAAAGGGTGCAATCTTCGCTGCATCCATTGCCGGGCCAGCGCTACGGAACTGAGTTCTCCCTCCGACCTCTCCACCCAGGCTGCACACGATGTCATCGACGAGATTGCCGCGGTGTCCACTCCCATCCTCGTTCTTAGCGGTGGTGAACCCCTCTTCCGTTCGGATATTTTCCAGTTGGCGCGCTATGGCACGGACAAGGGTCTGCGCGTGGCCCTGGCCACGAATGGCACGCTGGTTACCAAGCAAGTCGCGCGCAAGATCGTCGATAGCGGTGTGCGGCGGGTTGCCATCAGTCTGGACGGCGCTGATGCGCTTACCCACGACACTTTCCGCGGTATTCCCGGTGCATTCGATTCCGCCATCATCGGATTCCGCCACCTGAAGGATCTGGGCATGTCGGTACAGATCAATACAACGATCGCCCGTCACAACGCTCATCAACTTCCGCAGGTGCTCGAACTCGCAAAGTCGCTGGGAGCGGACGCGCTGCACACATTCTTATTAGTGCCTGTAGGTTGCGGTGTGGATATCGCCGCTGAGCAAATGGTTCCCCCGGAAGAGTACGAGCAGATGCTGAATTGGTTCTACGATCGCTCGCTCGAAGGTGGCATCGAACTGAAGGCGACTTGTGCACCACATTATTTCCGCGTGGTTCGCCAACGGCGCGCAGCGGAGCACCGTTCCGCATCGGCGGCCGAGCAGACCGCAGCGCCTGCGATTCCAGCGGCGTCGAGTTCGCCAAGCAGAGGTCCTCTTGGCATTGGCGCGACAGAAATGACAATGCCAGGTTCAACCGGCATAGAGCTGAAGCCCCATGGCATCGGGAAAGCAGTGGGACATCCCGGAACACATCCTTCCGACATGAATGCCATGACCAAGGGCTGCCTGGCCGGGACCGCAGTGTGCTTCATTTCTCAGCAAGGCGAAGTCTATCCTTGCGGGTATTTGCCGGCGCTGGCGGGGGATTTGAAGAAGCAATCATTCTCGGATATCTGGGAAAACTCGTTTGTGTTCCATCAGCTGCGTGACGTAAACAATCTGAATGGGAAGTGCGGCTGCTGCGAGTTTCGCAACGTTTGCATGGGTTGCCGCGCGCGCGCATTTGCCGCCACCGGCAACTATCTGGATGAAGAGCCGTTCTGTGTCTACCAACCGCGCACCAAAGGTTTGAAGGAGGAGGGGATTATGCCGGCGCAGGTTTCGCGTTGAAGGCTCCTTCACCGAACCTAGGGATACTCCCGTCAGCCGGGCCACCTCCGTCTTACGGTGGCCCGCCTTCAATAGAATCTCGACTTCGTGACGCTTTAACATGCTCAACATCCTCCTCTCCCTCCGCCCCCGCCGGTCCGTGGACCGGCGGGAGGCATAAGAGAGAAGTTCTACCGCTTATGACTATCTCTGGGTGGCTCAGAATTTCCCGAACTCACAGAAGGGACGCGTACAGATCCGTGATTCAGGGATATCGCAGCGGGAATCTGTTGCTCGGGTTGCGGAATTGAATGTCATCCTTGACCGCGCGCGATTAGAGGACTTTGCTGTCGCCAACGAGAATCGCTCGTTGACCGATGTCGCGCTCGAAATGCTTGTCAAGGCGAGATGGATCTCAAACTGACCACTACCTTTTCTTTTCTCTTTAGGGGTGTCCACAGGGCATATTTCTCTTTTGCTCAGACCCCACAACGGACCGAATTCCAGGGTTGTCGGAAGATACGAATAGAGCAATGGCTGTTGCGCGGACGAGGGCCGCCGTTCTAGGACGAGCAGTACTCAATCGAACAGCGTCAGTAGGATTAACTCCGAGTTGCCCGTGATCCGGGATTCATTGGCAAGCTGATACCGTGTCAATCTCCGCCTTTCTGCCGTTACGAATTCCTTGGTTTCAGAGAATTCGCTCGCCGCCCGCCTCTGCGTTCTCGAGTTTCCTTCTTCTAATGTTCCTGCTTTACGGTTTGGAGAATCGGCTCCAAGAAGCGTCCGTATTTCTTGAGGGTTTCTTCATCGTTGTGGGCAATCGCTGTTTTTACCGCTCTGGCGGTGGTGGGTGTCACGAGTTCAAGTCGGCCGACAAAGACACGCACGACCTGTCCTGGTGCTGGATCGATAGTGAGAGGCAAGACGTTGTCGATGAACCCGCGCGGCACGATGTAAATCAGGCGACTGGCGGACATCGTGCTGCCCACGACGGATGGACGCGAAATCCGCTTGCGCCGGATTACCGAACCTACGGCGGAACAGAAATCCCTACTGCATCGGCTCGGCCTCAGTCTGCCGGAACGTTTGAAA